>JAABUR0100000125.1_pt1 | contig 179002 bp, 146 predicted proteins | sample 5560091 | NCBI WGS metagenome assembly JAABUR01 (sample SAMN10711879, study PRJNA513375) | rock metagenome | isolation source: Antarctica rocks | place: Antarctica: Victoria Land, University Valley sud | reverse complement strand
CACGCACCCGCGAAGAGTTGGAGCGAGCGTTGGTCGCGGCACTCGCCCTCGTCACTCTCACTGACTGCGAAGGGTGGTTCAGACACTGCGGTTATCAGGTTACACCCAATTGCAATTAGCTATAGTTATCCAAAGCTTCAACGTAGATGCTTGCCTATCCTGCAAGAGGCGGTTGCGCGCGGTGAAGCCGAGCCTGCACATGTGGCATACCTCGAAGATAGAATTCGGTTTTTCGAGCGTCGTCCGCAGCGTTACGGGACGCACTTTGATTGGGATGAGAGCGGGCAGATGCGTCCCTATTTGCTTGAGGAGCTTGATAGAGTTGATGAGTACCGACGATCAGTCGGCTTATCACCTTTAGCGGAACGCATAGAAGAAGTTCGCAAAAATACCGTAGAAGAACCAAGACCTTCGGACTTGAAGAAGCGAGAGGATGAAATGCGGGCGTGGGCGAAATCTGTCGGCTGGTTGTAATATCAAAACTGCGTGAGTTAATCCGCCGGGTCTGTGTGAATATGTACGCGCGAACGCGGCACTTCGGCTTCAATTTCGCGCAGCACGACGACGGTTAAATCGTGCGCTTCCTGAAAAGTTCTATTGCGGTCAATTTCCAGATGCAGATCAATAAATTTCTGTGAACCGGAGCGACGCGTGCGCAGTTCGTGAAAGCCGCGCACGCCTCGCGTCTCAAAATCTTTGACGATGCGCGCGACGCTCTCGTCCACATCAATTCCTAAATAGCGATCCATCAGTACGTCAATTGATTCGCGCGCAACTCTGACCGCAGACCACAAAATATAGATCGAAATAATAATTGAAATGATCGGGTCTGCTGCGTGCCATGAAGTGATTGCCGTCGCGAGCAGCGCAATTAACGCGCCGCCGGTTGTGTAAACATCAATTGAATAATGCGCGGCATCGGATTTGATCGCAGGCGATTCGGTTTCGCGTGCGACGCGTTCGAGGTGCGACGCCAGCGCCAAACTCACCGCGATGGCAACGATCATCGCGAGCACGCCAAGACCTTCCGAATGTGTTTCGCGCCCCCCGATTAATCTGCGCACCGCTTCTGTGATAAGAAAAACGCCTGAACCGGCGATGGCAATTGATTGAAAAAGACTGCCGAGCGATTCGGCTTTGCCGTGCCCGTAGAGGTGATCCTGATCGGCTGGACGCGCGGCGGCATAGACGACAATCAAATTAACGATGGAAGCGAAAAGGTCTGTGGTCGAATCAAGCAGCGAAGCCCAGACGCTGATTGAGCCGGTCAGCATACCCGTTCCCGCTTTGAGCAGAATCAGAAACAGCGCGACAAAGATAGAGAGGCGCGCGGCGGCGGTTTTCCTCGCCGTTTCTTGTGCGCGCGTCAAAGTGTTCCGGTTGTGATCGAACGAAGCCATATGGCGTAGTTAATTATGCGCAAAATTATTCTGGAATCAATGGCCGAGCGCGTCCGGCTGCTCTGAACCTTCTTTCAGCAAAGTGCGCCGCCGATCTGATGTACGCCGCGTGACAACCGCTACGCCTGCGAAGATCAAAGCTGAAGCGATCCATGTGCGCGAATTCCACGTCTCACCGAGAATCATCGGCGCAAGCGCAAAAGCGATTAACGGTTGAAGGTAAATGTAAACGGCGACCGTACTCGGCGCAACACGCGCGAGTGCCCAGCCGTTCAGATAATAAGCGCCGACCGTCGGCACAAGAATAATATAAAGCACTGCGAACCACACTCCCGCTCCGATGTGTTGCGCATGAGTTCCTGTGTAAGAAACAACGCCGAAGGGAATCGTTGCGATGCTTCCTATAATAAAAAGCCAGCCGATTACCGTCAGCGTGTCATAGCGCTTTAGCAAATCTTTTGAGACGGCGATGTATGCGCCATAAGAAAGTGAATTAGCAATCAGCAGCACATCGCCAAGTTTGTTTGAACCGGAGAAGTCCGCGCCCAAAGGATCAACTAGATAAATCACGCCGCAGGCCGCGAGCAGAATTCCGAGCGCTGTGTTGAGCGATGCGCGTTCGTAACCGAGCAGTATGCCGACAATCAAAGTAAAGACCGGAATCGTTGTGCCGAGCAGCGTCGCGTTAATGACAGTGGTGAGCGTCAAGGCTTTGACGAACAATAATTGATTGAGAATCACGCCGAGCAGACTGCACAGTGCGAGCCGCGCGTAATCGCTTTTGCGTGTGATCGGTGTGTTGCCGAGCACACGCCGTAGAACAAGAAAAGCGAGTGCCGCGCCGCCGACGCGCAGTGCGACAAGTTCACTGGTCGTCAAAGAGCGAAGCGCAATTTTACCGATAATCGGCCACGTGCCAAAAAAAAGTTGCACTGCGATGAGCGCCAGATGCGGAGCCGCCGCATGGTCGCGTCTGCGTAGTTCGGAAGTAGCTTGGTTAATATCTGTCACAACTGAGCCATGAGCAAATTTAATCGCAAAGCAAACGAGCCATCAGAAATGCTCGCTCCGTTTGCTTTGCGACGTAAAGGTAAAATAATTGTGAAGCGTGAAATGAAGCGCGGAAATTCGAGTAAATAGCGCGCTAAATCTTTAGCTGTATTCTCCGGCGCGCGCGCCCGTGCCTTCGCCGTTGTGTTCATCCTCTGTCTTTTCAGTCGGCTTAACGCTTTGATTCTTCTGCTGCGGCGCGTTTTGATTGCCTTTCTGCGTGCTCGATTCCGTGCTGCTTTGTTTCTTGCCGCCGCTTTGTTCCTGCGCATTCTGGGATGATTCGTTTTCTTTATGATCTGGCATGATTGCTTTCACCTTTCTTGCAAAGTTGATCAAAGTTTTTCTACGCCATTAATAGTATTGGATTCTCCAGAATCTTCTTGAACGTCTGGAGGAACTTTGCGCCGGTCGCGCCGTCAATCACGCGATGATCGCAACTCATTGTGACGCGCATCATCTGGCGCACGACGAGTTCGCCTTCGCGCGCGACGGGTTTAGGGGCGACGGCTCCGATGGCGAGAATCGCTGCTTCCGGCGGATTGATGACGGCGGTGAATTCATCAATTCCGAACATGCCAAGGTTGCTGACGGAAAAACTTGCGCCGGTATATTCTTCGGGGCGCAATTTTCGTGACCGCGCACGCTCGGCTAATTCGCGTACTTCGCGCGCAATTGCGCCGATTGATTTCCCATTCGCCGCGCGTATGACAGGCGTAATCAAGCCGTCTTCGATAGCGACGGCAACGCCTATGTCTGCCTGTTCATAGTAGCGAATCGCTTTCTCCTGAAACGAGGCGTTGACTTGCGGATGCTGTATGAGAGCAACGCTTGCGACCTTGATAATGAAATCGTTGATGCTGATACGCATCTCTGCATCAATAGCATTGAGTTGGCGACGCACCTCGACCACAGTGTCCATTTCGATCTCGGAAGTGAGAAAGAAATGCGGCACGGGGCCGATGGATGAAACGAGGCGGCGTGCGATTGTCCGGCGCATCTCCGTCATCGGTTCATCGCGGTACGGAGATGCGCCTGCGACGGAAGATTGTTGCGTAGATTGCGCGCTTGCCGTTCCAACGGCACGCAGATGAGTTTGCGGCGAGGTGGCAGCTTGAGCCTGCGCGTTCGGCGCTTCGGCGCTTCGTGGTTGTTGATCGCCCGCACTGCTCATCGCGGCTTCGATGTCGCGCTTAACAATACGTCCGCCGGGGCCACTGCCCGTTAGCGATTGCAAATTAATCCCCGCTTCCGCCGCCATGCGCGCTGCCAGCGGAGATACGATCAAGCGCCCGGAAGCGCGTTGCGCCGTGCCGTTACCGGATACTGCCGCGCCGTTACCTTCAGGCAAATTTGCCGTTGGTTGCGACGATGTTGGCGCACTCTGCGGACGAGGTTTGGAATCCGAAGTTTGTCCTTTATCCGAAGCCGCGCTATCAACGTCGCCTGTGAGCGGTTCGCCTTTGATTGTCGCCTGCGTGCGCGCGCCGTCGGCAACGACCTTCGCTAATTCCTGCTGCGCGCCGTAATTGCCGCCTTCGACGGATTCTTCGATGGTCTTTTTGTTTTCCGCAGCGGTCGCGCCGGATTCCGCACGGCTTACGAGCGCAGAAATGTCTTCGTCCGGCTCACCGATAATCGCGATGATTTCGCCGAGCGGCGCTGTGTCACCTTCTTTGATAAAGACTTTACGCAAGACGCCGGTGGCAAGCGCCTGCATTTCCATAGACGCCTTGTCCGTTTCAATCTCCGCGAGCGGTTCGCCGACGGAAACTTTGTCGCCTTCTTTTTTGAGCCACTTGCCGAGTTGTCCTTCCTCCATCGTCGGAGAAAGCTTGGGCATTACGACCTGCGTTGCCATAATAAGCAAGAATGAGAATTCAGAATACAGAATACAGAATTCAGAATGGAAATCACGTCTCAGTTGCAGCGTGTTTCTTCTGACTTCTGACTCCTGACTCCTGACTCCTGCATTTCATCCTTTCAATCCAAGTATGCTACTTCGCGCACTGCCGCGACGAGTTGAGCGACGCCGGGAATCGCCAGTTGTTCCAGATTCTTCGCATAAGGCATCGGCGCATCAACGCCGGAAATGCGTTTGACGGGAGCATCCAAATAATCAAAGGCGCGTTCATTGATCTCTGCGCTGATCTCCGCGCCGACGCCACAGAACGGATGCGATTCTTCGGCGACGACAACGCGATTTGTTTTCTTTACGGATGCGATAATTGTTTCGATGTCGAGCGGGCGAATCGTGCGCGGATCAATCACTTCACAGGAAACGCCCTGCTTCTCTAATTCTTCGGCAGCTTTAAGCGCGACGGGAACCATCAAAGACCGCGCGACGATGGTGGCATCCTTGCCTTCGCGCTTTACATCGGCGACACCGAGCGGAATCGTGAAGTCTGCATCTTCCGGCACTTCGCCTTTGTTGCCGTACATTCTTTCCTGCTCGATGAAGACTACCGGATCATCATCGCGGATCGCGGATTTCAAAAGCCCTTTCGCGTCCGCAGGCGTTGAAGGCATCACGACTTTGAGGCCGGGAAAATTAGCGAACCACGATTCGAGCGCCTGCGAGTGCTGCGAAGAAACTTGATAAGCGGAACCGCCTGGGCCGCGAAAGACCATAGGGATTTTGAACTGCCCGCCGGACATGTAAAGCATTTTTGCGGCGGAGTTAATGATTTGATCGGTCGCGAGAATGGCGAAATTGAAGGTCATGAATTCGACGATGGGACGCAAGCCCGCCATCGCCGCGCCGACGCCTAACCCGGCGAAACCGAGTTCCGTGATCGGCGTATCGATGACACGCTTGTCGCCGAACTTTTCCAAAAGACCTTTCGTGACTTTGTATGCGCCCTGATACGCGGCGACTTCTTCGCCCATCAGAAAAACATTTTCATCGCGCGCCAGCTCTTCGCTTAAAGCTTGATTGAGCGCCTCGCGCATGGTGATGACGGCCATCTATTACCCTCGCTAAATAAAAGACTGTGAGTCGTTAAAATATGAAAAGAGAAGCGGTGTTCGTCGAGCATCCTATTCGTTTATCCGCCGCCTATGCTTTATTGTTTGCGGGCGGATTAGCGTAGACGTGTGTGTAAAGTTCTTCCGGCGCGGGCAAAGGGCTTTCGTCGGCGAATTTGACGGAGCGCTCGACTTCTTCGCGCACGCTCGCTTCGATTTCCTTAACGCCATCGTCGTTAATTACGTTTGCTTCTTTGAGGCTCTGCGTAAAGAGCTTGATCGGATCGCGCTCTTGATATTGTTCGATCTCTGCGCGCGTGCGGTAATTGCCGGGGTCTGACATAGAGTGTCCCATAAAACGATACGTGCGAACTTCCAGCAGCGTCGGCAAGGATTCTTTGCGTGCGCGTTCAAGGGCGCGCATCGTGGCTTCGCGAACAGCGAGCACGTCCATGCCGTCAACGAACTCGGACGCGATATCGTAAGCGCAAGCTTTCTGCGAAACGTCTTGCAGAGACATCGCGCGCTCTAAAGATGTGCCCATTCCGTATTGATTGTTTTCGCAAATGTAAATGCAGGGAAGTTTCCAGAGTTGCGCGAGATTCAGTGATTCGTGGAAAGCGCCTTGATTAACCGCCGCTTCGCCGAAATAACAAACGGTCGCTTGATCCGTGCCTTTGTATTTCGCGGCGAAGGCAACGCCCGTCGCGAGCGGAATCTGTCCGCCGACGATGCCGTGCCCGCCTAGGAAATTCACGTCCGCGTCAAACATGTGCATCGAACCGCCTTTGCCGGATGAACACCCGCCCGCTTTGCCGTACAACTCTGCCATTACTTCATCCGGCGAAACGCCTTTGGCGATGGCGTGGCCGTGCTCTCGATAGCTCGTCAAAACGTAATCGTCCGGTCGAAGCGCGCTGATCGAACCGACGGCCACTGCTTCCTGTCCGATATATAAATGACAGAAGCCGCCGATCTTGCCGAGGCTATAGCTTTCGGCGCTCTTTTCCTCGAAACGGCGGATCAGAATCATCTGTTGCAGCATCTTAAGCAGCGTTTTGCGATCAACGTTTTCGATGCGCTGCTTTTGCTCTTCTTTGCGCTGCGTATGCTCTTGCCGCAATTGCGTCGTGTCAACATTTTCCGGTGTCTCTCGTTCGACGACTGCCGCCGTCGCGCCGGACGTAGTTGAGCCTGACTTGGCGCGCGCAGGGCGTCCGTTCGTTCGTGTTGCTTGTTTGCTCATGCGATTAAATTATAAATGTAGACTTGTTAATGAATCCGGCAGAATTATACGCGAGATGAACGCCATCGCGCAAAAGCGAGAGGCCGCGCAACGAAAAACGGCGCGTATTGTTTCCTGTACAACACGCGCCGCGAAATCAAGAGTATCGGTTTTAGATTTATCTGAAAGCGTCGAAGGACGCGACGTTGGGTTGCGCGGCGAGCGTCGGCGCGAGTTTGCGCGCGTGCTTGTCGTGCTGCATGTTGCGATCCGCCGTGGTTAGTAGCTGCTCCGCCGTCTCGCCGTCCTCTGGAAAGCAAGCGACACCGATACTGACGCCCACTTCTGCCGTGCGCCCTGTGCGGACGGTGAACTTGTGTGCTTCGACGGCTGTGCGAATACGCTCGACAACCATCGCCGCCATGTCGCCCGAAGCCATCGGCATAATGGCAACAAATTCATCGCCCGCGTAACGCGCGAGAATATCCATTTGTCGCAACTGTTTCTTGATGACCTCCGCGACGCTCGTGAGCATACGGTCGCCGACAGCGTGGCCGTATGAATCGTTGACTTTCTTGAAGTCGTCCAAATCCATGCTGATGAGAGCCATCGGCTCACGATTGAGACGCTGGCACTCTGCAATGCGCTGTTCGAGTGTCAGATAAAAAGCACGCGAGTTCGGTAAGTCCGTCAGCGTATCGCTCAGCGCGCTTTCACGCGTGCGCTCGAAGGTCAGCGCATTGTTGAGCGCGGAAGACGCGTGCTGCGCGACGGATTCCAACAGCCGCACATGCTCGGACGTATAAGATTTAAGATTCTTGGAATAGAGCGTGATTGCGCCGAATGCGCCGTCTTCACGAATCAAAGGCGAAACAAGCACGCCGCGAATGCTCTGCGTAATCTCTTCAGGCAGACCGACGAGGTCGAGTTCCGGCGAGGTATTACACATCGAGCGCGCGTTGGCGATAACCCATCCTGTAATGCCGTCACCGACCGTCACGCGACGTTTACCGAAAGCATCGGCAAATTCACCCGCGATATGAGCCGGACGCGCCTTGCCCGTTTTTTCATCAACGAGATAAATAATACACGTATCGAATGGCACAATCGCGCGCAGCTTATTTGAAATGAGCGTGACGGTGTCCTGCATGTTGAGCGATGAACCGATGGTTTGCGCAATTTCATGCAGGGCGAAAACTTCGCGTTGCGCTTCGGAGATCGAGCGGAAGCCTGCGTCTTCATCATCGGGCGTGCCGAGCGTTTCGGAAGCAAGACCTGCATCGGGACGCGCGTCTGTTTCGTCGCCGTTATCTTCGGCGGCGACCTGTTCCTGAATGTCCGTCGAAGCGATCAGGTTGTCGAATTCAATAACGTGCTTGACGAACGTTTCAACGATCTTCGGATCAAAGGATGTCGCGGACATTTTCTGTAACAGGTCGAGGGATTCTTCGCGCGTCATGCCTTTGCGATACGGCCTGTCGCAACGCGTCGCATCGTAAAAATCAACGACGGCGATGATGCGCGCGACAAGCGGAATGCCTTCGCCGCGCAAGCCAGACGGATAGCCTTTGCCATCCCAACGCTCATGATGATGGCGCACAATATCTTCGACCGGATATGGAAAGCCGACGCGTTTCAGTATGTCTCCGCCGACCATTGTGTGAATCTTCATCTTAGCGAATTCGGATTCGGTGAGCTTGCCGGGCTTGTTCAAAATATATTCCGGCACAGCCAGCTTACCTACGTCATGCAAGAGCGCTCCGGCGATCAGCGCCTGCAACTCTGTGCCTTTGACGCCGATAATCTTGCCCATCTCGGTTGCGTAAATCTGCGTGCGGCGAACATGGCCGTGCGTCGTCTGGTCTTTGGCATCAATTGCGATGGCGAGCGATTCGATAGTATTCATATGCAAGTCTGCCATCTCTTGTATGTGACGCGATTTTTCCGCTCCGGCGCGCCGCACTTCCTCTATGCGCTGCTCGTTGAAGCGGTACAAAAGATGAACGAGGCCAACGATTAGTACGCCGACGAAAACGAAAGTGACGCCGCCGCCGAGCAGTGCGGCATAAAAGAGCGCCGCCGCCGCCGCACCCGCCACCTGCGTCATCGAAGTCCAGACGAGGCTCTCGCGCGAAAGCGTCAAACGACTGCCGGATTCAAATGCGTTGAACGCCGCCGTCGCCAGCGTGCTCAGAAAATATTGAACGAGAGCGAGCAGGCAAAGTGGCAGCAGCAACTTGTCGAATGATACAGACGCGTCGTTACCCGTTCCCGCGAGGATGTGTACAAACCATCCGTAGAGGCTGGCGGCAACGTATGTGGAGACGACCGCCGCGCCGGTAGTAAAGACAATGATGCGGCGATCCTTGGATTTGCGAACTGAGAGAAAGCCGACGACTGCCGCCAGCACTGTCGCGGGGCCTGCGCTGCCGTTCGTTGCACCGGCATATATCATCGCCGCCAAAAAGATGAAGGCATCGGCGATAGACTTCTGGCTACGACTGACGCCGTCCGCGTCCGTTACAGGAATCGTAAAGTTTCCGGCAGCAATTGTTAAAAGCAGTAAGCCAATCCACAGCGCCAGTCCCGTCCAACCCCAAAGCGGAAATTGAACAAGCGAAAACACGGAGAAGGCCAGCAATATAACTGCCAGCACAGCGACGCCGCCCAGAAGTGCGAGGCTTTTCCATTTACCTTGTGGCATAGCGATGGCAATTTCCTTTGAAAAATAATGGTTGAGGGAGATCGGTATTGGTGGTTGCGTGGTAGTCTGCGTAGGTGATTCGCGGCGGATGCCACGAGCAGCAGAACATGAACGATACGCGAAATCGAATAAGTTGTAAATCTTACTTAACATGTGCTAAACCTGTTTAGCACAATTGATACAATACTGATTTTCGTTTATCACGTCAAGCACTTCGGCTATAAAATTCAACCCGTCGGCTTGCAACAAAGATGGATTGTGGTATGCTTACGCACCTGCCCGGATGCGCAATTACGTGATAGCTGACCGAGTTGGTCAATTAAGGCGATTATTAATTGATTACTAATCGCGAAAAGTTCATGTATTTCTGCGCAATCTGGTGTACACTGCGCGCCGCAAGATCAGCTTTTGCTTTAGAATAGCAAGAGATTGCTTGATTTGTGGGCGCAGGGACGGTCTGCGAGGGATGAGAGGCGACTAGGCGCTCAATCAAGCAATCACCGGACGACCGCACATAACAGGATTGTGGAGCGCCGCGAGGCTAGCCACCGAAGGTTTTCACCCGGACGTTTGATGACGAATCAAAATCCGGGCGCAATTGAAGTGAATACTTAACTTGCCTGACGCACCGCTGCCCGCGATGAAAATTTCGTGCCGGTGCTGTGTGGCGTAAACCTATAGACTTGAGTTGACGCGAGGGTTTATCAACAGGGCATACGCTTAACAAAAGCCCCTGCACAACTCCCCAACCAACAGACCCTCCGGGGTACAGGAGAAATTCGATGCGAAAAACTTTAGCACTGGCTTCCTTGCTCGCCGTCGCCGCTTTGTGGGCTGGCTGCACATCAACGGATACGGCCAACAACGCCAACAACGCGAACGCCACGACCACCACCACGACGACGACCAACACCAGCAACATGTCGAACATGAACAACGCCAACATGTCAAACGGCAACATGTCGAACATGAACAGTGGCAATATGGGTAATATGAATAATGGCAACATGTCGAATGGCAATATGTCGAATGGCAATATGTCAGGCAACATGAACATGTCGAACGGCAATATGTCGAACATGAAGAACGGCAACATGGGCAATAACGGCGTCGTCAAGGGCGAAGTTAACGTCAACACCAAGACCGGCAACGTCAGCGGCCAAGTTAACGTCAACAAAAAGCCTTAACCGCACTCGCCCTGACAGCGAAACACCATAAGGCGCGTTGATCTTTCAGCGCGCCTTTCGCTTTTAACTCGACGCTCAAAGCGCTTGAATTGAACGCGCCTTATAGCTTTTGACTTGCACCTTTTGATGTGAACGATCTTTTATCAGCTGAACCGCCTTCCTTTCGTTTCCTGAACAACGCGCAGGAAACGCGCGCCGCGCTTGACGGCTGGCACGCCTTTGAAATTATCGGCCTCGACACAGAAACCTTCTGGGACACAGCGCAGAATCACTCGCACGTCTCGCTTGTGCAACTCGCGCCGCCAATGGGCGCTGAAGTTTTAGTCATTGACGCGCTTGCCATCGGAGTCGAAGACTTGCGCGCGCTCGTCGAATCGCCCAATGTTAGAATGGCCGCGCACAACGCTCGATTCGATGAAGGCGTACTGCAACGCGCAGGATTGCGTCCCGCGTCTTTTGTGGATACGTTGCGGCTCGCGCGCGAAGCTTTGCGCCTGCCTTCATACAGCTTGCGCGGAGTCGTAGTGCATCTCTTCGGCATCGCGCTTGATAAAAGTTTTCAAAGATCGGATTGGCGCAGGCGTCCGCTTTCACAAGCGCAACTCACCTATGCAGCGACAGACGCTTACATCACGCTACGCGTCTACGATGAACTCAAACGCCTCCTCATAGAGCAAAATCGTTTGGACGTAGCCCTGCGCGCCGCCATGCTCGCGCCTTCAGACCCGGACGCCATACGCACGCCGCGTCAACGTCGCGCGCCGTATGTTCCGCCGAGAGCTTTAACGAAAGAAGAGCAACGCGCGCTCGCCGAATTAAAGAAATGGCGTCTGGAAAAATCGAATAACGCGCGCGTGCCCGCGTACATGATTTGTCCTGACCGCACGCTCGAACAATTGATTCTTGATCGCCCGCAAACCCTCGACGCGCTCGCCTCCATTCACGGACTCGGCGCGTCGAAAATTTCGCGCTACGGCGAGGAACTTCTGCAAGCACTTGAAGAAGTTTCCAGCCAACTTGAAAAGAATCCTTAAACCGTCTACGCAGTATCACCGTTCCTACTATCGTTCGATTTGGTTAGCCATTGTAACTGCGAAAGCTGCGACTCACGCGCTCAATTCGGGTTCTCTGTAAGCTGGGCTGATAATTCCGCTGCCGTTGTGACAGGCTTTCGGCAACTGTAATGCTCGCACACAAAAGCCGTCGCGTGTCCCGCTAGCATGTTGCGTTCGCGTAGAAGCGGCACAAAATGCGCCGCCTGTTTATCGTTCTCGGCGGCTTGCGCGACGATCTTATTCGGCAAAAATCTCTTCCAGACTTCACGCCTCAGCGCTTGCGTGTCCGGCGCATCACGTTCGCCGATAATCGCAATCTCCTGCGGCGACGAAAGATAAAAGTCCAAAGCGCAGAGCGCACGCCCGAATGCAGACGGATAGCGCAAGAGCGGCTCGCGTAAAATACGCAACACGGCTGTCGCGCGCAAGCGATAATCTTCATTTCCGGTCAAAATAGAGAGCCGCAGCAAGACATCCGCCGCGACGTTGTTTCCCGAAGGCGTCGCGTTATCGAAATAATCTTTCGAGCGCACGATTAATTCTTCATGGCTTTTGCCCGTGTAGAAGAATCCGCCATTCGTTTCGTCCCAAAACTCGCGCAGCATTACCTCTGATAAAGTTTGTGCTTCTTCGAGCCAGCGCACTTCACCGGACGCTTCATAAAGCGCGAGCAATCCATCTGCATAGAAAGCGTAATCATCCAGATAAGCATTCAGTTTTGCCTGCCCGTCTTTGTATGTGCGCAACAATAAACCTTCGCGTCGCAAATTATCGACCACGAATTCTGCGTTGCGGCGTGCGACGTTCAAGAAATCATCACGTTCGAGAATCGCCGCCGCTTCAGCAAAGCTTGCAAGCATCAACCCGTTCCAAGCCGTGAGAATCTTTTCATCGCGCGCAGGCTTGACGCGTCGCTCACGCACGTCAAAAAGAAGCGCACGCCCGCGTTCGAGCACCGACGTTAATCGTGCGCTTGAAACATTCAAAGCTGTCGCGGTCTCTTCTATCGAACGCGAAACATGCAGAATGTTCTCGCCTTCAAAATTGCCCTCTGCGGTAACGTCATAGTAAGCGCAGAAAAGCCGCGCGTCCTCCGCACCTAAAATTTGCTTGATCTCCTCCGGCTGCCAAACGAAAAACTTTCCTTCGTGTCCTTCCGAATCCGCGTCCTGCGTCGAATAAAAACCGCCGTTCTCATTCATCATCTCGCGCATCACGTAACTGAGCGTCTCTTCAGCGATGCGCCTGTAAAAATCGTTTTGCGTAACTTGATAAACGTGCAGGTAAAGACGCGAGAGCAAAGCATTGTCGTAGAGCATTTTTTCAAAATGCGGCACAAGCCACTGCGCATCCGTTGAGTAGCGATGAAAGCCGCCGCCGAGTTGATCGTACATTCCGCCCAAGGCCATCTTGCGGCATGTGTTTTCCACTATCTCCAGCGCCGCTGTTTGATTTGTGCGATGAAAGGAACGCAGCAGAAATTCCAGATTCATTGCCGCCGGAAACTTTGGAGCAGAACCGAACCCGCCATTGCGCTTATCATAAGATTGCGCGATTCCACTCATCGTTGCGTCGAGCAATTCAATCGAAAGCGGCGCGCTCGTTTCTACCGCAATATCCATACGGCGCAATTCTTCGAGCAGCGACGCGGCTGTCTGCTTTACATCATCGCCGCGCGTGCGGTAAGCCTCTGCGATGCCGGACAACACGCGCGGAAAGCCCGGCATGTTATGACGATCTTCGGGCGGAAAGTAAGTGCCGCCGTAAAACGGCACGCCGTCCGGCGTTAAAAAAACGGTCATCGGCCAACCGCCGTGCCGCGTCATCATCTGCACCGCGTTCATGTAAATTTGATCTAGGTCTGGACGCTCTTCGCGGTCAACTTTGATGTTGATGAAATTCTCGTTCATCAAGCGCGCAATCGCTTCGTTCTCAAAAGATTCATGCTCCATCACATGACACCAGTGGCAGGCAGAGTAGCCTATGCTGAGCAGGATGGGTCTGTTTTCTTCGCGCGCGCGACGCAAAGCTTCTTCGCCCCACGGATACCAATCCACAGGATTGTGCGCGTGCTGCAAAAGATACGGGCTTGTTTCATCAATCAAGTGATTAGTGTGCGTGTGCTGCTGTTTGGTCGGATGTGCCATGACTATCCCTCCGCGAACTTACAAGTTTTTCTCATTCTAATGGTTTCGTTCACTGCTTCCTAATGAAAGCCGTTGATACATCACCGTCACTGGATTATTCCGGCATTCAGCTTCGACTTGGCGCGACGCTTTTTGCTATACTCAAACGCACTGAATAGCCATTCATTTTTATGAAACGAAAGTTTTTAGCAGTGGACATTCTTGAATAATTTTCCGCAAGGGAGCGCGTCAAGCGTGGAACGAGAAACTCTGGAAATGGATGTGGTCTTTGTCGGCGCAGGGCCAGCCAACTTGAGCGGCGCGCTGCATCTGGCGCGACTCATCAAAGAGCACAATGAAGCGATTGCGCGCGGCGCGCGTAAAGGCAAGCCGCTCGGCGACATCGAAATCGGCGTCATCGAGAAAGGCGCATACGTCGGCGCGCACATGCTCTCCGGCGCAGTGATGGACCCGCGTGCGCTGCGCGAACTAATGTCGGATTTTTTGGAACAGGGCGCGCCGCTTGAATCACCCGTTACCGAAGACTCTTTTTTGTATCTCACAAAGAAACGCGCGATTCGTTCGCCCATCACACCGCCGCCTTTGCGCAATCATGATTATTATATCGTCTCGCTCAATCGCTTAGTGTCTTGGCTCGGTGAGAAATGCGAAGAAGCGGGCGTTAACATCTTCCCTGAATTTCCCGGCGCAGACCTTTTGTATGATGAGCACGACGCGGTTGTCGGCGTGCGCACAGGCGACAAAGGCATCAACAAAGAAGGAAAGCAGAAGGCAAATTATGAACCCGGCGTTGATCTGCGCGCGAAAATTACAGTGCTCGGCGAAGGGCCGCGCGGCTCATTAACAAAGCAACTCATCAAGCGCCGCAACTTGAATGACGGACGCGAACCGCAAGTATATAGTCTCGGCATCAAGGAGCTTTGGGAATTGCCGGATGACAGGTATCCGGCGGGGCGCGTGACGCACACTCTAGGCTTTCCTTCAGATACGAAGACTTACGGCGGCGGCTGGATTTATGGAATGCAAAATCGCATTCTCAACATTGGTTACGTAACGGGTTTGGATTATGGCGACCCATTGCTTGATCCGCACGCGGAGTTTCAACGCTTCAAGACGCATCCATTCATCCAGAAACTTTTAGAAGGCGGCAAGATGATTCGCTACGGCGCAAAGGCGATTGCCGCCGGGGGCGTCCACGCGATGCCGCAGATTTACGCAGACGGCGTGCTGCTGACGGGCGACTCTGCAGGCTTTCTTAATTCGCAACGCCTGAAGGGAATTCACACGGCGATCAAAAGCGGAATGCTCGCGGCGGAAACAATCTTTGATGCGCTCGTCGCCAACGATTTTTCCGCAAAGCAGCTTTCGCATTACGAACGATCCATCAAAGACAGTTGGGTGATGAAGGAATTGCACGCCGTCAGGAATTTCCACGCAGGATTTCGCCACGGTCGTTGGTTAGGGATGGTCAACGCCGGATTGCAGTTTGTGACCGGCGGCAAATCCTGGGGACTCTTTGATCGGGCGACAGCGGAGCCGGGACACACCGCGCTGAAAAAATTGTCGGACTACGGCTATACAGGCGACGACAGCACGCAACGTTACGACGACTTAAAATTTGACGGCAAGACGACGTTTAGTAAAACGACGGACGTATATCACGCGGCGGTCGGCCACGACGAAGATCAGCCAGCGCATTTGCATGTCCTCGACACAGAAATTTGCGCGACACGTTGCGCGGAAGAATACGGCAATCCGTGCCAGCGTTTTTGCCCTGCGGCGGTTTATGAAATGGTTAATGATGAAGCGACAGGGAAGCGCCGTTTGCAAATCAATTTCTCAAACTGCGTTCATTGCAAAACATGCGACATCATGGACCCGTATCAAATTATTAATTGGGTGACGCCGGAGGGCGGCGGCGGGCCTGATTACAAGAACATGTGAACAGCAAAAATTTGCGTGCAGCTTGGTTAAATGGCGCGCTCATATTCTCTATAACTTCCAGATGAAACTTGCCGCTACTTCTCACGCGCAGCTTCAATCTTTTTTGCGCTATCACCTGAACGACGAAACGCTGATGGTTCCCGCTATCTCGATTTACGATGGAAACTTCGCGCGCATTGTCACACGTTTATTAAAAATCAGCGCGATAACTTTCGGGCATTACATACTCGTCTCGCCTGCGGTTGTGAGACGAATTGACGATCAGCGTTTGGTTGTTCCCGGTTGGCTTGTGGCGCACGAAGCGGTGCATGTTTTGCAGTACGGGCAGGCGGGCTTCCTGCGCTTCTTTGTTTCCTACTTGAAGAATTACTTACGAGCGTTGCTTGAGCAAAAGGGAGTAAGCAGCGCGGCGCGCATGAACGCGTATCTTGCGATTGAAGAAGAGCGTGAGGCGCGCGAGGCTGAGCGCGCCTACGAAGCGTGGTGCATTCAGGCGTAGAGTGGAATAAACGAAGAATGAGCGCCTGCTTCACTAAGCCAAACGGATGACAGGCGGGAGATAAAGACATGGACAAAACAGCTATGTGCTGCTTTATTCTTCTTCCTTATCGATTGTGAATCTGATTTTGCCGCGCTCGACTTCTTCGATGGCAATGCGCGTCGGCTTGTGTTTCAGCGCGTCCATTTCCACGCGCGGTGTCGCGCCGCGTTGCAGTTGCTTGCTTCTGCGCGCCGCGACGATAATCATGCGATACTTTGAATCCATCGGCACTTGTTCGGTTTCGTCTGGTGTTTCTATCACTGCTTCAGTTGCTTTTGCCATAAGATTTCTAATCCTCAGTGTTGTTAATAAAAATGTCTGATGCGTTCGCAGGAGTCTGCGGAAATGTGTCGATCACGCGCTGTGCAACTTGCTCCTGACGCGTGCGGCGCGCGCGCTCGGCGTAGATAATCGCGGCCAACTGCCCGGCCGCCGCCTTCACTTCATCGTTAAGAATAACGTAATCGAATTCGCGGTAATGTTCCACTTCCGCGCGCGCGTTACGCAACCTGAGCGCTAAATCGTCCGGCCTCTCCGAACCACGCGCTGTGAGCCTCTGGCGTAAAACTTCATACGTCGGCGGCAGAATAAAAACGCTTACTGCATCCGCCACAAGTTGGCGCACGCTTTTCGCCCCCTGCACGTCGATCTCTAAAATAATATCGTGCCCTTCGCTTAATTCTCGTTCGACTTGTTCGCGCGCCGTGCCGTAAAAATTGCCGTGCACGCGCGCCCATTCGAGAAATCGTTTGTTCTCGATTCTATTTTCAAATTCTTCGAGTGAAATGAAAAAATAATCGCGTCCATCTATTTCTTCACTGCGCGGAGCGCGCGTGGTGAACGAAACAGAATAGCCAAGGTTCGGAACTTCTTTCAACACGCGGCGAATCAAAGTGCCTTTGCCGCCGCCGGACGGCGAACTGACGACGATCAGCGCACCGCGCGCGGTGTGTGCCGTCGCCGCCTGCGTCTTACCAGCCGAAAATTCGTTTGCTTTACTCAACATTCTGCACTTGCTCGCGCAATTTTTCGACTTCGGCTTTGATGGCGAGCGCCGCGTCTTTGATTTGTAAATCAATTGATTTTGAAAGCACAGTATTGGCCTCGCGATTCAATTCCTGTAGCAGAAAATCGAGCCGCTTGCCCGCTTCGCCGTCCGCATCGAGCGTTTCACGAAACTGCGCGAGATGACTTTTCAGACGCGTAATCTCTTCTGAAATATCACTGCGGTCGGCTAGATACGCGACTTCCTGCGCAAGCCTCGCGCCGTCTATCTCAATTGCTGGATTGCCGTCACGCGCGAGCATATCTACAATCTTTTTTTGCAGCCGCGCGCGGTAAGCGTCCACCAAATTGTTTGCTCCGGCTTCGATCAATGGAACGTGACGCATGATTTCGTCGAGCCGCCCGTGCATCTCCAAAGCCAACGCTTCGCCTTCACGTTGTCGCATCTGTTCCAATTCGTCAAGCGCTTCGTCAGTCGCCTGCGCGATGCCTGCGACCATTTTTTCGTCGAGTCCATCGCGCGCCGGTTGCATCGCACCGGGAATGCGCGCCAGCACGTTGATGTCTGGTTCGCCTGCGACATTGAACTCCTGTTGCATTATGCGGAGTGCTCCGATAAATCCTGCGATCAACGGGCGATTGAGTTCATAAGCGACTTCGCCCGTGCGCTCAAGCATGAGGTTGACATCAACGCGTCCACGCGACAAACGCGCGTTGATGCGCCGCTTGATTTCGTTTTCGAGGGCAGCAAGCTCGGCTCCCGCGCGCAGGTGAACGTCAAGGAAACGATTGTTGACGGTCTTGATGTCAACGCCGACCGTAAAGTTTTCGCCAGACGCCGCGCCGCGCCCGAATCCGGTCATTGATTTCATAACAATCTGCAATCAGTTTTAAGTTCTCAGTTTTCAGAAAGATTGAGAACTGAAAACTGAGAACTTAAAACTGATTAACTATCTCCTCTTCTTCGTCGGCGAATTGCAGTTCGTAAAGTCGTTTGTATTGACCTTTACTGCGCGCCAAGAGTTCCGTGTGCGTGCCTGTTTCGATGATGCGTCCGCGTTCTATGACGACTATCTTATCGGCGCGGCGAACAGTAGAGAGCCTGTGCGCGATAACGACGGTCGTGCGGTTGCGCGTCAGATTGGCGAGCGCGCGTTGCACAAGGCGTTCCGATTCTGCGTCAAGCGCGGAAGTTGCTTCGTCTAAGATAAGCACGGGCGCATCCGCAAGCACGGCGCGGGCAATGGCTAAGCGTTGGCGTTGGCCGCCGGACAAAAAGATGCCGCGTTCGCCGACAATCGTGTCGTAGCCGTCCGGCAACTCAATTATAAAATCGTGCGCGAAGGCGACGCGCGCCGCTTCTTCGATCTCTTCGTTCGTCGCATCTGGACGAGAATACGCGATGTTGTGGCGCACTGTGTCATTAAAGAGCACTGTTTCCTGCGTGACAATCGCAATCTGGCGGCGCAAACTGCTCAAGCGCACGTCGCGTAAATTTGTGCCGTCCCACAACACTGCGCCATCACTCGGATCGTGAAAGCGCGGCAGCAGTTTCGTCAAAGTAGATTTGCCGCCGCCGGATTCGCCGACGAGCGCGACGAGCGTGTTGGCCTTTATCTGTAAATTTATGTGACGCAACACGGCTTTCGATTCGTTCGCGTAACCGAAAGAAACATCACGCAGTGCAATTTCGCTTCGCAGCGGCGCAAGTTCTGCGGCGTGCGGTTTCTCTGGAATCTCGTCGCGCTCGTCCATTACTTCCCAGACGTGGCGCGCGGCGGCGAGCGCTTGCTCCATGTTGTTCTGAAGGCGCGAAAGTTTGCGCATCGGATCGTAGCTGCTAAAAAGAAAAACAATGAAGGTCAAAAACTGCGCGGCGTTCATATGGCCTAAAGCGATTTCGCGCTGGCCGAAGTAAAGCAAGATGACGACGGCTGTGACGCCGATCATCTCGATGGTCGGCGGCGCAATGCCGGAGATTTTCGCAGAGCGCAGATTAGCGCGCACGATGTCGCCCGCCACCTGCGTAAATCGTCGCTGCTCGCGTGCTTCTGCGCGATATGCTTTGACGATGGTTTGATTGGCGAGCGCTTCCTGCGCGGTGTCCGTCAGGCGTTTGTTGCCTTCAAAGGATTCGTGCGAGAGATTTCTGAGCGCCGTTCCGAAGCGAGCGGTAAGCACGGCGATGATGGGCGCGATCAGAAGTGCGCCGAACGTCAAACGCCAGTTGTAATAAAATGAAGCAGAAAGAACCCAGATCAGCGTAAAGCTTTCGCGCAGCATGTCACGCAAAGTCGAAGTGACGGCGACTTCGATAGCGGAAGCGCTTGTGACAAGGCGCGAGACAATATAGTTTGTGCGATGGCGCTCGAAGAAGTTAGCGGATTGCGCGAGCACGTGATCGTAAAGGTCTTGTCGAAGGCGAAGCACCGCCGCTTGCCCTATCCGCGCCATTAAGTAGGTAGAAAGATATTCCGCAAAACCTTTGACAGCCGTGAATGTGAGTAGAAGAATGGCGATGCTGCGCCACGCGCCGATGCCCGACGCGGGAATCAGTTTTTGCAGATTAAAAAGCGTCGCCGCTTGCTGTCCGCCGTTTGAAGCGGCAAATCCTTGATCGAAGATCGGCACGATGAGTGCTTTGGTGGCGATTTCGAGAAGCCCGACCATCAGCATTGCGATTGTCGCCAGCGTGAACTTTCCGAAGTGTGGCTTTAAGTATTTTAGGAGTCGCTGTAGATCGTGCATTGTCGCGCCGCGCGTTTGCGAAGAATCAAAACGAGGAAGGCAAGTAAGTCTCGCCTAAACTATAAACAAGCAATATACTTACCGGAACACGACGGCGTCAAGGCGATAACCACGCGCGGGCGAACTAACGTCTGTACGAAGGGTCGCAGATATTAGTATCTGCACGTAAGCCAAGTGCGCTATAATCACTCGCACCAAACAGTTATTTCCGGCAAGTTAATTTCCAAAAAACGAAAGACGGGTTAAGACAGTTGAGCCAGAGACTTTTGATTGTGGATGACGATGTTAGTATGCGCCTGTTGCTGGCGGAATATTTTCGGCGTCTCGGTTTTGAAGTGGAAGAAAAAGAGAACGGGGCGGCGGCGCTTGAAATCGCTTTGTCTGCGCCATTCGATTGCTTTGTTTTTGATGTAATGATGCAGGGAATGACCGGAATCGAATTGTTGCAGCGCGTGCGCGCCAAAGGCATCACAACGCCCGCGCTTTTCTTGACGGCGCAGGATCAAATTGATGACAAGGTGGCAGGCTTTGAAGCGGGCGCGGACGATTATCTGACCAAGCCTTTCAGCCCGCGCGAACTGGAAATGCGCGTTGGCGCGTTGCTGCGTCGTGGCGGTAAGAAATCCGAATCAGGCGCGGACGACGAGCGTATAGAGGTCGGCGACATTGTGATAGATAAGCGCCGCCACCAAGTCCTGCGTCGCGGTGAAGACGTGAATCTAACGCCGCTAGAATTTCAAATACTGGAACTGCTGGCTTCCGAACCGGGACGCGCGTGGTCTCGAAACGCTTTGCTCGATAAAGTCTGGAGCACAGAATATGAAGGCTACCAGCGCAACATAGACCCGCACATTAATCGTCTGCGAAATAAGCTCGAAGTCGATCCGAAGAATCCGCAGTATGTGTTGACTGTGCGCGGCGTCGGCTACAAATTAAACGAAACACTATGACACGTTTTTCAAGGCGCGCGCGTCTGCATTTGTTTCAAACTTCATCGATCAAATAAGTTTGGCTAAAGTAATGTTTTAGCCAAACCAAAATTAGTATGTTTACGCACATCCAACATCTCTCGAAGCCATTTTCAAAACAAATCTATTCATCTTTATTCATCATCGCGCTTGTCACTACATTGGCTGTTTTCGCCGACGCGCAAAGTAGAAATCGCCCGCAAGCTTCCAAGTCGCGCCCAACCGCACGGCTGCGATGGAACGGCGAACCCGGAATCTCACGCTACAGATTGCAGTTGGCACGCGATGCGCAATTCACGGACATAGTGTTTGATCGCGCCGTGACCGGCCTCGACTACGTTGTAAGGGATTTGCCGTCAGGAAGTTATTTCTGGCGCGTGGCATCCGCCCCGAGCGGAACCAGAGCTTACTCAATGCCCGCGCCCGTGCAAATATCAACGACACCAACCGTTGCCAAGTTAATAGTTACTACACCGCCAGCGGCTGCTACACCAATCGTCGTCAGACCAATCGCTGCCAAGCCAATCGCTGCCACCCCTATTGTCAAATCTGCCGCCGCGCCGAACACTATCCGTGAGCGCGTATTGCAGCCACCCGAGAATCTTGGCTGGCGCACTGCGACGGGCAACATTTCGCAACCACTTGCCGCACATCTGCGTGATGCGGTTAATTACGATCTCGTCGGCGTCAACGCGGAAGGCACTGTGTACGCGCTGAACGGCACAAATGGCGTCGCTTTGTGGACGACGGGTTTTATACCGCAAGTGCGACGCGGCGAAGCGACAGGCAACAAAGGCGCGGCTGCCTTCGCGCCGGTCATCATTGCTTCAACGCAAAAGCCTTTGGCGAATCTGCTGGTTGCTTTTGAGGGAGGCGTGCGAAGTCTGGAAGGCGCGACGGGACGCGAATTGTGGCGTGCCCCGATTTCAGGACGCGCCGCAAGTGGGATTAGCTTTGATCTGGATGATGACGGCACGCCGGAGATTATTCTGGTGGATGACAGCGCGCCGTCGCTCGTCGTGCTCAAAGGCGATACGGGCGGCATTCTTTCGCAAACAAAGTTGGACGGAAGCATTGTCGGCGCTCCGGCGGCGCTCAATACGAGCAGCGAACGTAGCATCGTGCTCGCGCTCGCCAATGGAATTGTTGACGTGCGAAACATCAACGGCAAACGGCTTCGCACAATCAAGCTGGACGCATCAATTACGACCGCTCCGATTGTTGTGCAGATGACGAATGCGGTGTCGCTGTTGGTTGGCACAGACAAAGGTTTGATCGCGCTCAACGCGGCGGATTTGCGTCCGTTGTGGCGCGTGGCAACAGATAAAGCGGATGCACCGCGCGGCTCGCTCGCCGTCGCCGATCTGGACGGCGGCGGTGTGCCAGAAGTTTTGATGATTACGCGCAGCAGTCGCGCTGTGGCGATTAACGTCAGCAGCGGAAAAATAAAATGGTACACGGACGGCGCAACCGACGCCGCTTCCGTCGCCTTCGCAGACTTGAATGGCGATAAAGCGCTTGATGTCATTATTGCAGCGATGCCTTCGTTCGCCATTGGATTAAACGGGCGTGACGGAAGTCTGATCTGGCGTGCGGATGAAATAGGGCAAGCGCGTCAACAGGGAACCACGGACTCTTCTGCGCGCACCCTCATCACCGCGCCGGTTAACGCGAACTCATCTTTTGTTGTCGGCACTGATCCGTCGCACGTTGGCCTGCGCGCCGTCGGTTTGCCGCAGGGCGCAGTTGTCGCCGTAAATCGCTAAGGTGTAGTTCGCTGGCTTTATAGTTGACCGCGATAGACACAAGACAAAGAATCAGACTTTTTGCTTTTGAAGGAATAAAGAGTATGCGACGAATATTTTTAGGTTTGGTAATAGCATTGCTGACTTTCGGTATCGGTGCGCTGTTTGTTGGGCAAAAGAGGCATAAGAATATCGCTAGCTATGGAAGCTCATTTCAATGGACGTCTTCAGATGGTGGGCGCATGGCTCACAATCACGACCTTTTATCGTCGCCTCTGGAAGCTACTGAAAATTTCAACGCAGCATTGCAAAGGGCTGCGGACTTTATGGAATTTACACCCTGCTTTGACACAAGTGGGAGACGCATAGGTGAGCGGGCAGTGATGTTATTACTCCCGCCTCAAGTACCAGAAGCTACTTGGCGCATCATGTGGACGCAACAGCAAGATAACTTTTCAGAATTATTTTGGGTGGAGTCTCCCTCGTTAGCAGATACACGCGCTTTTGAAACGATTGAGCGGCAGGGATGGAAAAAATGTGTTTCTACAAAATGAGTGCCATCTCTTAAAGAGGTTTGCGAAAAGAGAAAGGGGAAAATAATTTATGCTGTGGATCGTTGCCGGAACGCTTTTGATGATCTGGATAATTTTATTGCTTTTAGGCAAGGGCGGTTTCATTCACATTCTACCCCTTTCCGCGCTGGCTCTAATCGTCGCGCAAACCGCCGCCAATCGCCGCGCCGCGATGTAAAAAAGTTTGCGAAGGAATTACAAGGGGCTGTCTTTCAGTGGGAAGACGGCCTCCCTTTCTTTGAAAGGCTTTGCTATTCATCTTAGCTTTCGTTGTAAAATGCAGGGTAAGTTATCCGTGCGTGTTTGATATAGCTCCGGCGGCAACAATACGCGCCTGTTGCGCATCCATAGACCACACGTCTTCACCTGCTTTAGGAAGCGGGGCGACTCCTGAAACGTCCATACAAGAATGAAAGGACGGTTGCTTTATGAAAATCTTGAACTCATCTGCTTACCATCGTTCCATCTGGATAGCGCTGTTGTTATGCGCGCTGATTGTTCAGGCTTTCGCGCAGGGCGATCAAAGACGCCAGACGATTGCGATTACTTACCCGCTCGATCAAACCGTCAACGTCAAGTTTCGCGGCACGACTTTGTTGCCGCGCTTAAGCGGTGAAGCCAAAGTTCGACGCGCCGGGCGACGCGGCACGCGCGTTGAATTGAGCGTTGAGAATCTGCCGCGCGCCTCCGAACTCGGCGGCGTTTACACAACTTATCTGCTCTGGGCAATTTCGCCAGAAGGACGCGTCGATAACCTAGGCGAAATCAAGAGAGGCGGAAGCTTTATCGTCAATTCAAAGCTGGATGTGACGACGCCTTTGCAAACCTTCGCGTTGATCGTCACCGCCGAGCCGCATTTCCTGATGCAGAGTCCGAGCCGTATGGTCGTGCTCGAAAATTTGCCGCCGCTGAAGCCCGCAGGCGCTGAAGTTGCGACGATCAATGTGCAGTATCTTGGCAACGCGAGTGATTACCTGAACAACGCGCAGCGCCTGCCCGAAGTGGCTGACAGCGATTATCGCAACACGCCCGTTTCGCTTCTCGGCGCGCGGCAGGCCGTCAACATCGCGCGCTTTGCAGGTGCTGCGCAGGACGCGCCCGACGAATTGAAAGAAGCGCAGGCGCAACTCGAAACATCGGAAAACGCTTGGCGGCTCAAACAAACTGAAGCAGAGATTGATGCTACAGCACGTCGCGCCACAAGCCTCGGCGTCCGTGCTGAAGAAACCGCGCAGGCACGCCGCGCCGCACGCCTGCAACGCGAAGAAGTCGCGCGCCGCGACGCGAGCCTACGCGATGCCGAAGAATCCGCCGCCGGTTCCGCCAAAGAGGTTGCGGACTTACGCGCCGCATTAGATCGCGAACGGCACGCGCACGAATTGGCCGAACGCGATGCTTTGGGCGCGCAATCGCAACTGCGCGACGCCCGTTCCGAACTTGCACGCCTGCGTGACGAACTACAGACTGTTCGCGCCGAAGGCGAGGACGCGAAACTTAAACTCGCGCGCATCGAAGGCGAAAAGCAGGCGGAAGAAGCGCGTCGTGCAGTTGAGCAAAGAACCGCGCAGCAACGCGAGTCCTCCACGACGCTCAAACAAACGCTCGCGCGTTACGGCGCAGTTCGTGAAACAACGCGCGGCATTGTGCTCACGCTACCTGAATCTCTATGGACGAATCCGCGCGCAAGCCTTCTCGCTCCCGTTGCCGCCACGAAGCTCGAACCGCTCGCCGCGCTGCTTGCCAACAATCCCGATTACCAGATTGCGATTGAAACTTTCACGGACAATCGCGGCGACGGCACTGCGCTGCAACAGCTCACGCAGGAACGCGCGCAAACTTTAGTTGAGCAATTGACCCGCGCCGGGATCGACGCCGGACGCCTTCAGGCAAACGGCATGGGCGCAGGCAATCCCGTTGCTCCAAACAAAACCGCCGCGAGCCGCGCACGCAATCGCCGCACGGAGATAATTCTGACGCCCGTCGCACAGAGCACGCCAAACAGTACGGCGAGCACGAACGCGCAGTAAAGGTTAATGCTGTAAACAAACGCCGGAAAGTTTCGTAATGTAAACTGCTCCGGCGATACGTTGACTACAAAACCGTCGTGTAATTACAATGTAGCTATGAAGACTCGCATCGTAAAAATCGGTAATTCGCAGGGCATACGCATTCCAAAACTGCTTTTGCAGCAAAGCAATCTTATAGAAGAGGTTGAGCTGGAAGCGGAAGATAACCGAATTATCATTCGGGCAGCGAAATTGCCTCGGCAAGATTGGGCGCGCGAGTTTCGTGCGATGGCGGAGCGCGGCGATGATGCCATGCTTGACGACGGTTTGCTCACTCAAACTCAGTGGGACGAGAGCGATTGGCAATGGTAGTCAAACGCTTTGATGTTTACCTTATCAACCTTGATCCTACCGTCGGCAGCGAAATTAAAAAGACTCGTCCATGTCTCATAATTTCTCCAGATGAGATGAATCGCTTTATTAAAACCGTCATTGTCGCGCCGCTGACTAGTAAAGGCATATCGTATCCCACAAGAGTGGCGTGCAAATTCCGAGGGAAGCAGGGACAGATTGTCCTTGACCAGATTCGCACTGTCGATAAGACGCGTTTGGCGCAGAGGCTGGGTAAGATCGACAGCAAAACCCAAACAAAGGTTTTATCCGTTCTAGGTGAAATGTTTGCCACATAGTAATTATCTTGATGAGACGCGAAACAGATGTCCCCCCTTGAAGTCTTAAAGCTTGTCGGGTACAGCACGGGCGCGGCGTTGCATTTGTGGATGGTGGCGTTGCTGTGGCGTCGTCGCCGCCATCTGGGGAACATCGAGCGCGTCTTGTTTGGCCTTGCTGTGGCTATCGGAGCATGGCACGCCAGCAATTTCCTACTCACGCTGCACGATCTGCTCGGCCTCGAACGCGAACGCTGGACGGTGCTGCTGCGCTTCTCCGATACCATCGCCTGCATCAGCATCACAGTCGCATACTCTTTGCTGCTGCACGTTCATCTGCATTTATGGGCGAACGCGCGTTCACGCGAATTGACTTTAATTGAACGAGCGCGCCTTTTTCTTTCTTACATTCCGACGCTCTTTCTTTTCGTCTCCATTCCGCAAATCTGGCGCGGAGCTTACGCGCCGATGCTCGACAAACTCGCCGAACTTACGTTTGTCTTCGGACTAAATTTCGTGCAGGCTTTCATGCTCTGGGCGATTTATGTGCTCTGCTTTGTCGCCGTCACAGACCTGCTCATCGCGCGCCAGACCCAGGCCGTCAACGAACGGCGTTTAATGCACACGCTCGCCGCTTCGTTCACATGTATCGCGCTCTTGATCGGCGCGATCTTTTTGTTCGGGCGATACGAGAGAACGGGCTTGTACTTGCAAACAATCGCCAATTTGGGATCGCTTTTGCCGACGGCGCTACTCGCTTATCACATTTATCGTTACCGTTATCTCGAACTGATTATCAAGAAGAGCCTCGTTGTCGCTTCGTTTGCGGCAATCGTGCTCGTCGTTTATCTGTACGGCATACGCACCGTCGGCGAATGGATGACGACGCGGTACGGGTTACGCGCGGGCGCTGTTGAGATGCTGCTGATCCTTGCGCTCGCACTCATCGCGTCGCCATTGCGTAATTGGCTAGATAAATATTTTCATCAACTCGTGGCGCGCGAAGCGACGTTGTATAGAGATGTCGTCGCGCGCATCGGAGCGCACGCGGGACAATACGAACAGTTGCCCGAACTGCTGGCTTTTATCGAAGAGCGAACGACGCAGAGCCTTAATCTGCGATGCGTGCGCTTCGTCATAGACGAAATTAGCGAACTCACCGAGGTTAAGGATAACGCCAATGCGTCCGATAACGTCAGAGCTGGTATGCCGGAGAGCGCAGATTTCACGGCGGCGGTACAGCGTGTTTGCTTGGAAGCGCAAGCGCGTGGAGCGGCGATGATAGATGACACATTCTTGACTGAGGAATGTGGATTCGGCAGAGTCTATTTGCTTAAACGTGAAGATCGTGTGCTGGGAGCGATGTTAATTGATGCGCCCGATGAATTATTGACGGCGGACGTACACGCCGTGCTCGAAGTATTGGCGGGACAAATCGCGATTGCGATAGAGGATTGCTGGCTCGTCGAAGAGAACTCGCGGCTTGAAGTGCGTCTCGCGCAGGAACAACGTTTGTCTTCGCTCGGACGCATGGCGGCGACTATCGCGCATGAAGTCAAGAATCCCTTGTCGGCCATTAAATCAATTGCGCAGGTGATGCGCGAAGACGAAAAGTTGAGCGACGATTATGCGCGCGATCTGGATTTGATTGTCGGCGAAACCAATCGCCTGAGCCGCAGCATGACGCAGCTTTTAAGTTTTGCGAGCAACGCGCCGCCAGTTGATCCGCCGTGCAACGCCGATGACTTGATGCTTAAAATCGTCACGCTCTTTCGCGCCGAAGCGAGCAAACGAAACGTTACTATCGAGTGCGACAATCATTGCGCAGAGCTTGAGTTGGACGGAGCGCGCGCCGCCGCACTCCGCGATGCCTTTTCAAATCTGCTTCTCAATGCCTTGCACGCGACTGCCGCCAATAAACGTATTCTCGTCGAAGCGCGTAGAATAGAAGATGCCCTCAGTATCGCCGTCACAGATGGCGGCGCAGGAGTTTCCGCAGAAATCAGCGAGCGTATCTGGGAGCCTTTCTTTACCACCAAGCAGCGCGGCACGGGTCTCGGACTCGCCATTGTGCGCAAGCGAATCGAAGAAGTCGGCGGCACCGCGCGCCTGACGGATGCACGCGTCGCAGAAGGCGGCGCGCGCTTTGAACTGCATCTGCCGCTAGCGCGCTGATCGCCCGCATCAAGAGGAACGATTGATGAACACGAACGACGACAAGTTGTGCGTACTAATCGTTGACGACGAGGATGCCGCGCGTTATGGAATGCGCCGCGCTTTGAGCAGTCTTAAGTACGAAATCGCGGAAGCCGATAGCGTGCAGTCCGCTCGCGCCGAACTCTCTGCGCGCAACGCAGACCTATTGCTCTTAGACGTGAATCTTCCGGGCGAAACAGGCATGGAATACTTGCGCGAACTGCGCGCGCAAAAGGACGCGCCGCTCGTCGTTATCATTACCGCGCACGGCAACGAACGTCTGGCCGTCGAAGCGATCAAAGCGGGAGCTTATGATTATCTTTCCAAGCCGTTTGAAGTTGATGATCTGCGGCTTGTCGTCAAAAACGCGCTTGAAACAGTCACGCTGCGGCGCGAAAACAACGCTTTGCGCCAACGCATCGAAATCGCCGCAGGGCAAACCGGAACATTGCTCGGCGCTTCCCCTGCAATGCAAAAAATGCGCGCGCTCATCGAGAAGGTCGCCGACACGGACGCGACCATACTGCTGCGCGGCGAAAGCGGCACAGGAAAAGAACTCGTCGCGCGCGCCATACACGAGCAAAGCAAACCACACAGACGCGGCGCGTTCGTCGCCATCAACTGCGCGGCGCTGCCTTCGGAGTTGATCGAGTCGGAATTGTTCGGACATGAAAAAGGTGCGTTCACAGGCGCTGCCGCGCGTCGCAAGGGAAAGTTTGAGCAGGCCAATGGCGGCACGATTTTTCTGGACGAGATCGGCGACATGAGCGCTAATGTGCAGGCGAAACTTTTGCGCGCGCTCGAAGAACGTAGCATCGAACGGCTCGGCGGTTCGCAAACGATTCCCTTTGACGTGCGCGTTATCAGCGCGACGCATCGCCCGCTTGAGCAAGAGATTGCGGCGGGCAATTTTCGCGCAGACCTTTTTTATCGCCTGCGCGTCGTCACAATCGAATTGCCACCTTTACGCGAACGCCGCGAAGACATTTCTTTGCTCATGGAATCTTTCGTCGCGAACGCCGCCGCGCATTACAATAGATTAACGCGCCGCATCGCTCCGGCAGCGCTATGTTATTTGATGGAATACGAATGGCCCGGCAACGTGCGCGAACTGCGCAACGCCATCGAACGCGCCGTCGTGCTGTCGGAAGGCGATGAGCTTTCCACGAAAGATTTGCCCGAAGAGATTACAGAAAAAATCAAGCCGCGCACTTCCGTTTCTTCTGATGAGTCGGATAACGAAGATCAGGTGATGCGTCTGCCCTACACCGCAAATCTGCGCGAAGATAAGCGCGAATTCGAGCGGCGCTACATTGCGCGTTGCCTTGAAGAAACCGGCGGCAACGTCACGCGCGCCGCAAACATTCTTGGAATGCACCGCCAATCGCTGCAACACAAACTGCGCGAACTTGGCCTTGGCCGCCGCTACGTCTCCGTTGAGCAGGATAAAGAAGAAGCCGCGAGCAATTAAAATGCCACGCCCATAAGAAGCGCTAACGGCAGCGTCTTGCCCAAACTTATTTTGCAGGGAGCCAACTATGAAAGCACGTCCCGACGCTATTATTCATCCAGAACAGGCTGCTTACCTTGATCGCTTATTGCCGAACAGCCCTGCATTACTCGCGGAGATGGAGGCTTATGCAGCCGCACAAAATGTTCCGATTGCGGATCGTGAAGTAGCGCTCTTTCTGGAGATCACCGCGCGTGCGAGCGGCGCGCGAAAAGTTTTAGAAATCGGCATGGCAATCGGCTATTCCGTCATACATCTTTTGCGCGGAATGCCTGATGACGGCCTCGTCGTCACGATTGAACGAGACGAAGAAATGATCCGGCTTGCCGAAATCTATTTAACGCGCGCCGATTTGCGCGAGCGCGTGCGAATTGAGCGAGGCCGTGCGCTTGAAGTGATGCCGCAGCTTCAGGAGACTTTTGATCTGATTTATCTGGACGCTGTCAAAGAAGAATATACAAAGTATCTGGAGCTTGCTTTGCCGCTCTTAAAAACGAACGGCGTGGTTATCGTCGATAATGTTTTGTGGGGCGGGCAAGTCGCAGGCGAAATACGCACGCCGGATCAGATGGCATCAACGCTCGCCTTGCGCGAATTCAACGAACGCTTTGTAAACCACGCACAATTACGTGCAGAGATTTTATCCGTCGGCGACGGTCTCGGCTACGCCGTCAAAATCAAGTGAATTTTCCGGCCTCGCTTTTAATCGTTCAATGATAATTGTTAATAGCGTAGATACTCGTCAACGAGCCGCAAAAGTGATCGCACAGGGCGGCGTGTTGGCCTTTCGCACAGATACTTTTTATGGATTGGGCGCAAACCCGTTCGACGAGCGTGCGCTGCGGCGGCTGAACCGAATAAAGGGTAGAGAAGCGAAGCCGATTCTGGTCATTATCAGCGACGCGGCGCAGGCAACGCGATTCGTTGAAGCGCAATCAATTTTGTTTGAAGCTCTCGCAACGCGTCACTGGCCCGGCGCTTTAACGATTGTCGAATGCGCACACTCTGAACTTTCAGATGAACTCACGGCGGGCACGAAAACGATTGGTGTGCGTTTGCCGTTTGATGAACGAGTGCGTGAATTCGTCAAAGCGTGTGGCGGGGCGTTGACGGCAACAAGCGCCAATCTTGTCGGTGCGACGCCCGCCCGCACTGCGCTTGAAGTCGCACAAGCGTTTTCAAATGAACTCGATTTGATTGTTGACTCAGGCACAGCGCGCGGCGAAAAGCCTTCCACAGTGCTTGACGTAAGCGACGGCCACGCACACTTGATACGCGAAGGCGCTGTTCCGGTTAGCGAATTGGTAGAGACGCTCCAATCAATTGGTATGCAGTTAAAGTTAAAAAGTGAATCATAAAAGAATGAATTGTTCACTCATCCTTTTATGATTCATCTTTCACGCTAACGCTTATTTATTCTCGACGGTGACGCGTTTGAGAAATTCCAGATCGCCGTCGCCTTTAATCTGTATGTTGCCGACGCCTTTGCGCGCGATCACCAGATAGGCCGGATACCAGAGCGGGAACATCGGCAAATCGCGGCTCAAGATGTCCTGCGCCTGCGCGTAAAGCGTGCGCGATTGTTCGCGGTCTGCCGTGTCAACTGCTTTGATGAGCAGCGCGTCAAGTTCCGGGTTGTTGTAGCGGCTGCGGTTACGTCCCGCGCGATCCTGCGTCGGAATCTCTGTTGAGAGAAAAAGGTCGCGCAGGAAAATCGGGTCTTGATTGCCGCCCACCCATGCGCGAATCGTCATTTGATACTGGCCTTTGAGCAATTGATCCGTCAGCGTGTTGGTTTCAAGCGGTTCGATACTCGCAGGCACGCCAATGGCTTTGAGTGAGTTTTGAATGACCTGCGAATACTGTCTTGTCGAACCGCTGCTGGAAGAAATTTTCAGCACGACGGGTTGCTGAAAGCGCATCTGCGGCCCGTCGCCGTCCGGGTCACGAAAGCCCGCTTCATCGAGAAGTTTCTTCGCACGTTCGAGATCAAATGTGTATTTCTGTCCCGCCGCATAAGCCCAAGACTCTTCCGGTAAAATCGAATTGGCGATGTGTGCGCGTCCCAGCAATAGATCGCGTATGATGCTGTCGCGGTCAACAGCATAAGCGATGGCCTGACGAACACGCGGGTTATTGAGCGGCGGACTCTGTGTGTTGAAACCTAAATAAAGAATGTTTGCGCCGGGAAATTGTTTGACCTGCAAGTTCGTGTCTTGCTCAAGCGACTTGAACGCGTCCGGCGAAAGATTCGACGCAGAGTCCATCGAAACGCAATCAACGCGCCCGCTTTTTAGTTCCGCCTGCAACGCGCCCGCGTCCGCAATCACACGCACGCGCAAAGCTTTGATCTGCGGCGCGCCCTCCCAGTAGTTCTGGTTGCCCTCCATCTCGACGATCTGCTGCGAGGAATCATAACTCAAGAACTTGAACGGGCCGCTGCCAATAGGTTTGTCTTTTTGCGCGGCGGCACTGCCTTGCGGAATGATGCCGACGGCGACGAGATTGGAAACGACTTGGTTATATTGAAAAAAAGAATTTTTGCTTAGATGAACGACGAGTGTGCGGGCATCGGGCGTTTCGATGCCCGTGATGTAAGGCGTTTTGTTTGCGCCGGAGCCTTCAAAGAAACTCGCGGACTTGCCTGTGTTCGAGGCGATCAGTGTTTCGAGTGTGTATTTGGCGTCCGCAGAAGTGAGCGGCTGATTGTTATGGAACTTGACGTTGTCGCGCAAAGTGAACGAAACGCTTGTGCCGTCTTCGGAGCGTTTGAAATCAGAAGCGAGGTCGCCGACGTACTCGAACTTTTCGTTTTTGCGCACAAGCGAATTGAACATCAGTTGACGCAGGCGTTCGCTTGAAACTGTGGAACTTGAGCCGCCCATCGGATCAAGCGTTGCGATGTTATCGGGCAGCGCGATGACGAAAGCAGTGCGGCGTTCACGACAAGCAGGAAAGATAACAACCGTGATGAGCAGTAAAAGTATGGTCGTAAAGTTTTGCTGGCGTGTACGCATTAGACGCGGCCTCCGTATGTATAACTGAGTTTGCGGTTGAGCGCCTCGATTTCAACAGACAATTCTTTGAGGCGTTGCACGTCGAAGTGGAGCGGCGGTTGTGCTTGTGACTTGAATGAAGCGATGCGTTGCAAGGATGCATCAAGGCGTTCCCGCGTAATTTCTTTGTCGGTTGCCGCTTGTAGCAAAGCGTCAAAGCCGCGCTTGATGATGTCCGTGCGTGAACAAATCAAGAGCATGTCTTCGCCTGCCAGAAAAGCGCGGCGCGCGGCGTCTTCAATTTCGCAGTGGCGGCTGATCGCGCCCATCTCAAGATCGTCCGTCACAACGAGATGTTTGAAGCCCAATTCGTCGCGCAACAGTTCCGTGACGATGCCGTAGTTAAGCGAAGCGGGTTCGATTAAACCGCCCGCGACGCCGCGCTGCAAATCAATGTCTGGAAAGCCGCCGTGACTAATCATCACTGCCCGCACGCGATCATCTGCGCGTTGAAAGAGTTCGATATACGGCGCGAGGTCTTTTGCAATCAAATCATCATGCGACAAATGCACGACGGGCATTTCTTCATGCGAATCTACTTCACCGGAACCGATGCCCGGAAAATGTTTCAAACAACCAAGACAGCCTGCGCTCTGCAAGCCGCGCAAGTAAACCGTCGAGTAACCTAAGACTTCACCGGGCGAGCGTCCGAACGAGCGCGAGTACAAACCGTTCGAGAGCAGATCACGCTCGTCCGTCATAATGGACATGACGGGCGCGAAGTTCATATTGAAGCCGAGTATGCGCAGTGTTTCGCCTGTCACGCGACCAAGCGTGCGCGCGCCAGCCAAGTCTCCATGCTGGCGAATCGTGCGCGCAGAAGGCATCGGTGTGGATATTTTTCGCAGGCGATCAACGAGGCCGCCTTCCTGATCTATGCCGAAAAGCGGTTCGACCTCAAGCAATGCGCGGATGCCGTCGAGTAGCTGGCGCAATTGTTCGGGCGAGTGGACGTTGCGCCCGAAGATAATGATGCCGCCGGGCTGGACGTATTCAATGATCTCGCGCGTTTCCGCGTCAAGCTGTGTGCCCGGCAAGCCTATGAAAAGAAGTTGGCCGATTTGTTGCGCGAGCGAAAGAGAAGTTAAGGATTGTTGCATGTATATGATAAACGAGCGGGCGAAGTCTATTATATTTTCTACGGCATTACGGTTTCAGATAATGCGTTGGCGCAAGCCTTGCAGCATCCGGCGCGCTTCTTCGGGCGCAAGGGTTTCTACATTAACGGCGCGCAACTCGTCAAGCACGTTTTGGTTCGCGGCATCGAATAATGTGACCTGCGCGGCGATACGGCGACGCCCGGCACGACGCGCAATCTGGCCGAGTGCTTCATCGTCTGCGTTCGATGTCGGTGTTGAGTGAACGGTTTGCCGCGCACCGCCGTTGCCCTCGACGGTTGTTTGTTGTTTTGTTTCTTCGGCGAAGACATCCAATTCGTAACGTTCAAGGCGCGCCAGCACATCGCGCGCACGCAACAATACTTCGGAAGGAAGCCCCGCGAGACGCGCCACTTCGATGCCGTAAGATTTAGAAGCCGCGCCGCGTTCCAGCCTGTGCAGAAAAATTACTTCGCCTTCGCGCTCCGCCGCAGTAATCTGATAATTCTGTGCGCCCGGCAGACGTTCTGCGAGTTCCGTCAGTTCGTGATAGTGCGTCGCAAACATTGTCTTCGCGGCGTGAGCGGGCGAGTCGTGCAAGTATTCGGCGACTGCCCATGCGATTGAAAGCCCGTCGAAAGTGGCTGTGCCGCGCCCGATTTCATCCAACAATACGAGCGAGCGTGTCGTCGCGTTGTGCAGAATCGTCGCCGTCTCCGTCATCTCCACCATGAAAGTCGAACGTCCCGCCGCCAGATCATCCGACGCTCCGACTCTCGTCCAGACGCGATCCAAGACAGGCAAGTATGCGCTTTCGGCGGGCACGAACGAACCCATCTGCGCGAGAATTGCGATGATCGCTGTTTGCCGCAAGACAGTTGATTTACCGCCCATGTTCGGCCCTGTGATAAACAGCAAACGATCCGTCGAGTTGTTCATGTAAACATCGTTTGCGATGAACGGTTCGTTGCCGAAAGTTTCAATCACCGGATGACGCCCGGCAACGATTTTTATTTCGTCGCCATCGTGCATTGTCGGACGAAGAAAGCGACGACGCGCAGCAGCTTGAGCTAAAGAAGCGAGCGCATCGAGCGTGGCAAGCGCGCGTGCCGTCGCCTGTATACGTCTGGTTTCAACTGCGATGTCGCTGCACACTTGATTGAAAATCTCGGCTTCAAGCGGCGTGATACGCTCTTCTGCGCCGAGCACTTTCGTTTCCCAATCTTTGAGTTCCGGCGTCGTGTAGCGCTCTGCGTTGGCGAGCGTTTGCCTTCGTTCGTAATCGGAGGGCACGCGCGCCGCCGCAGCTTTTGAGACTTCTATGAAATAGCCGAAGACATTGTTAAAGCGGACGCGCAGGGAAGCGATGCCGGAACGCGCACGTTCACGCGCTTCGAGCGCGGCAATCGTTTGCTTGGCGTTGCGGCTCACTTCGCGCAGTTCGTCTAACTCCGCAGAGTATCCAACGCGAATCGCGCCGCCGTCCGAAAGTTTCGCAGGGGCATCGTCGCTGATCGCACGCGCCACGAGCGAACGCACGTCAACGAGTTCTTCAATATTTTCGTAGAGGATTTGCAGCAAAGATGATTTGGCGTCCGATAACGTCTCTTTGATTTGCGGCACTTCATCAAGCGAGCGACGCAGCGCCAACACATCGCGCGGTGAAGCCACGTTCATGTTAAGGCGTCCCGTGAGGCGTTCTAAATCAGCGATAAGTTTTAGTCGCGCGCGCAAGCGGTCGCGCTTGATCTGCGAGTCGAACAAATCCTGCACGGCCTGTTGGCGCGCTTCGATTTCGCCGCGCCGCATGGACGGGCGCAAGAGCCATGAACGCAGAAGACGCGCGCCCATGTTCGTCATCGTTTCGTCTATCACATCAATTAAAGCGCGTGCGCGTTTGTGTCCAGACGACGTTTGCACTAATTCCAGATTCCGAACAGTGACAGCGTCAAGCACAAGATAATCCTGCGGCTCGAAGTAATTGATCTCTGTGATGTGAGCGGCGGCGTGTTGTTGCGTTTCGCGCGCGTAACGAAGGCATACTCCGGCCGCGCGCACCGCCTCAAATTTGTTTTCGAGATTAAATGCTTCGAGCGATTGGACACCGAACTGCTCGCGCAAAAGCTGCGCACAAGCCTCTTGCTGCCATAACCATTCATCGAGCGGCGTCAGCGTCGCGCCGCCGAACGCATTGGAATCCGCAGAACTCTGACGGTCGGATAAATCGTCTGCAGCTTCATCAATTCCATCAACGATCCGCGACGCGTCCGATAACGTACCCGGTTGTTTTTCCAAATGAGAATCTGGGGAATCAATTGTCAACGGAAGCGTTGCGGTGCGTGCGCCCGTGTGTTGGGCGCTTTGAATAAGTGATGTGAGCGAGGCAGGGAAGAGCAGTTCACGTGGCGCGTAGGATTCGATGTCTGCCTGAATTTTTGTCCATGAATTTGTGCCGTGTGTTTCAGTTGCGCGAAACTCTCCGGTCGAGAGATCGAGGAAAGCTGCCGCCATCGAATCGCCGCTGCCGCACACCGCCGCCAGATAAATGGTTTCGCGTTCGTCTACGAGTTGCGGATCAATCGCAGTGCCCGGTGTAATGATGCGCACGACTTCGCGGCGCACAAGCTTCTTCGTTTTCGCGGGGTCTTCCGTTTGTTCGCAGATGGCGACGCGGTAGCCTTTGCGCACAAGCTTGGCGATGTGATTCGACGCGGCATGATGTGGCACGCCGCACATAGGAATCGGGTCGCCGCGCTCTTTGCGGCGCGCCGTTAAAGTGATTTGCAATTCCTGCGCGCCCGTCACGGCGTCGTCGTAAAACAGTTCGTAGAAATCCCCTAGGCGAAAGAAAAGCAGCGTGCCCGGATACTGCTTCTTCAATTCCAGATACTGCCGCAGCATGGGCGTTTGAGAAGTAATTGTCATAAGAAAGTTTTATTAAACGAGATTTATTAAACGAGAATTTGCGTGGCGCGTTCAAGCGTCTGTGAGGTCGCGCGCCGGTTGATCGTGAACCCAAAATAACAGTCAGCGTAAATCGCGCTCGCTGATAATTCTCCAACCGTCTTTGGTTTTCGTCCAGCGCAATTCCTCTAAGGCCTGACCGCTCTCGGTTCGTGCGCCTGAAAAATTCCAACTCTTATTGTAACGCATGATCGCGATGCGCCCGTTGTTGCTGAAAGTGATCGAAGGCTCTGTGATGTTGACGCGAACGGAATTTGTTTGCGCGAAGAGATTTGATTTGTCTGCGCGCACAAAGCTCGCTGAAGTGTTCGGGCGCAGGTAATATTTTTCGAGAACGGGCGCGTAAAAAGTCATTTGCCGGTTAAGGTCGCGCGCATTCGTGGCAGCGATCCAATCTCTGAGCGACGAACGCAATTCATTGCTTGGATCAAGTGAGGATGCCTGATCTGGCTCGGGTGAAGCAGTGCGCGCCGCGTTGTTCTGAACAGTCGAACGAGCATCTTCGCCGGAGTTCGCTTTGGAGTTAATCTCTGGCGACGGCATCGAGCTTCCCGTCCGCGCCGCTGTTTGCACGCTGCCCTTTGACGCTGCTTCATTCGACGCAATTGGTTGCCGCGCGAGCCACAATGTCACGGCAAGCGCAATGGTTGCAAAGGCAACGAACAATCCTGCGTAAGCCAGATACGGCGAATGACGCGCGCGTGACTCGCCGGAAGAGTTAGCGAAGGAATTTGTTTCGGGATTCGTTGCCTGCAACACATTGCTCCCCGCGTTGCTTAATTGATCGCTCTTCGCAAGCGCTTGCTTATCCGTCACGTTGACCAATGGCGCAGGTGGCACAGGCAGAGCCGCTTCGATTTTCGTAGAGATTTGCGGCGAAGGCATTTTTGCGAATGATTGTTCGTCGCTAAATGTGCCGTCAGCGATGAACTGTTCGCTGGTCGGCTCTCCCGTGCGTTTCGTGTCTCCCTGAACAGCCGGAAGATACGGATTCGTTTGTGTGGCGGCGACGGCGCTTGTTTGCGGATCAAGCGCACCGCGCGCGGCTTGAGCGTTATTGCGTACTTCTGTAGAGTGCGCCGCGAGCGTGTTCATTTCGCGCCCGATCAATTCGAGCCGGTCGGCAAACTCCGCAGCCGTTTGCGGGCGCGCCGCAGGGTTTTTGTCGAGTGCCTGCATCACGAGTTGCTCTAGGCGTGGCGGCACATCGGCGCGAAATTCGCGGAGCGGCGGCGGCGGCGCTTGAATGTGTTTGATGGCGATGGCGGTGGCGGTCGGCGCGTCGAAGGGCGGACGCGCAGCGATCATTTCGTAGAGAATAATTCCTAGACTGTAAATGTCGGAGCGCGCGTCCGCAGGATGGCCGGAGCATTGTTCGGGCGACATGTAACGTGGTGTGCCGATTAGCGAGCCGGATGCTGTCAGCCCGCCGCCAGAAGTAGTCGTTTGCTCGCGCAGTTTGGCGACGCCGAAGTCTACTACTTTGACGAGCGGGCGGTCATGATGATCGCGCGTCAAGATGATGTTGCCCGGCTTCATATCACGATGAATGATGCCGCTGCGATGCGCCGCTTCGACGCCGTCGGCAGCCTGTCTGGTAATCTCTATGGCTTCTGCAAAGGGAAGCGCGCCCGCCGCGTTCATGTAATCGCGCAGGCTTTGTCCGCGCACGAGTTCCATCACGATGTATGCTCCGCCGTCGGGCAGCGTGCCATAATCGTAAGTGTCCGCAACGTTCTGGTGATTGAGCTTGGCGGCGGCGCGCGCTTCGCGGCGAAAACGTTCGAGCGCTTCTGCTTCGGCGGTGAAATCCGGCAGCAGCAGCTTTATTGCGATTTCTCGGTCAAGGTCAACGTGCGTGCCAGCATAGACGGCTCCCATGCCGCCTCTGCCGAGCAGACGGTCAAGGCGGTATTTATCCGTGATGAAGCGCGAGCCGTGACGCGACCCGACAAGCGTCGTTTCATCAACAGAACATTTAATGTCAGCGTCTTCATGGCAACGCTGGCAGATCGGGCAGATTTTCATGTCTGCAAAACGCCTCTTGAAAGTCTTCTGGCGAAAAGCCGCAAATTGTTTTCACATGCAAGGAAACTTTGAAAGCAAACATCGCGCACGCGAGTCTAACCGGAAAACACTTCAGCGACGCGATAAATTTCTTCGTCGAGTTGCTTGAGATTGCCAACGGCTTCCTCTATCGGCACGCTCGTAATAGAGCCACCGCGCAGGGCGGCCATGTGTCCCCATTCCTCTGCCACGATCATGTCGAAAGCTTTGACGCCGAAGCGAGTTGCCAGCACGCGGTCGAATGCCGTCGGCGAACCGCCGCGCTGCACGTAGCCGAGTTTGGTAACGCGCGTTTCAATTCCAGTGCAACGTTCGATCTCGCGTCCGAGAATCGCGCCGATGCCGCCGAGCCGGTCGTGTTGAAAAATATCCGCGCTTGTTTCATCGCTCAGGAAATTTTCATCCGTGTGCGGGTGCGCGTCTTCGGCGACGATAACGATAGAGAAGGCGCGTCCCTGCTCCTTACGCTGCCTGAGCAGTTGGCACACGCGCGAGAGCTTGAATGGATGTTCGGGCACAAGTATTACGTCCGCGCCACCGGCGATGCCGCCGTAGGCTGCGATCCAGCCTGTGTGCCTGCCCATTACTTCGATGACCATCGCGCGGTGATGCGATTCGGCGGTCGAATGCAAACGATCAACGGCGTCCGTCACGACGCCGACGGCTGTGTCGAAACCGAAAGTAAAATCCGTGCCTGCCAGATCGTTATCAATCGTTTTCGGAATTGCCACAACAGGCAGTTGGTGATCGCGCCACATATCCAGCGCCGCCGAAAGCGTGCCGTCGCCACCGACAACGACCAGCGCGCTAAGCTCATACTTCTTCCAATTATTCAGCAGGCATTCAATGGCCGCTCTGTTGTGGCTTGGATTATAACGAGAAGTTCCGAGAATCGTGCCGCCGCGCGGGAGTATGCCGCTGACGGAATGGCGCGTGAGCGGTTCGATGTCCGCTTCAACAAGCCCTTGCCAGCCGTTTTTGATGCCGAGCGCTTCCATATCGGCGGCAAGCGCGCATCTGACCACAGCGCGAATCACGGCGTTGAGTCCAGGGCAATCGCCGCCACCTGTCAGAATCCCTATTCGGCGCTGGTTCATTTACGCATTTTCCCCGTTAAATCAAAAATATTTTTCAGATTGAAACGCTTATTAACGCTAAGTGTTCAAGCGCGAAGCAAAGATGTAAAACCCTGCGCGTCAACGAAGCATTTGCAAAAGAGCGAGAGCGAACGAATCCCTGCGTTTGCGCGTAACAAGTTGAACGCCTTATAATCGCGCGGTCAAGCACAGCCTGTCAAATAAGATGTTTTGATTATCGCCGCAGCGCAGACTGTCAGAGCGTGCGCGCGAAAACTGTTTAGTGAGCGCACAAGATTCTACATTGATACTGACGATTGAAACGGCGACACGCGGGGGCAGCGTGTGCCTTGCGCGCGGCAGCCAAATTCTGGCGGCGCGAATAGGCGATCCGAATGTTTCGCAGTCCGCGCATCTACTGCAACATACCGAACAAGTTTTCGTCGAAGCAAATTGTTCGATACGCGATGTCGAATTGTTCGCGGCTGCCACAGGGCCTGGAAGTTTTACAGGGCTACGTATAGGACTGGCGACTGTGAAAGCTTTTGCCGCCACACTCGAACGCATGTGCATGGGCGTGCCGACGCTTGATGCCGTTGCGCACCACGCGGCGGCAACAGCAAGAACTGCAAGAAGTACAACAACGGTAACGATGTTACAGGCAGGGCGAGGCGAAGTTTTCTGGCAAATGTTCGAGGCGAACGACAGCGGGGCAGTTTGCGCCTTATCAAATCCGGGACACCTTAAGCCGCAGGAGTTAATCGAGCACGTGGTAAATTTTCGCGCGCTCAAGTGGGCGGGCGATGGCGCACGGCTTCACGAAGAGTTGATTAAAGAGATCGCGCAAAGAGAAGGTCTGATCTTCTTTGACGAAGCGTTGGAAGAAGCGACGGATGAAGCGGAAAGCTTCTTTGCGGAAGACGAAAGAAACATGTGGCGTCTGGCAATGCCTGTGAAAATATTGGCTGAACACGTCTCGGCGCTCGCATGTGAGCGCTATCGTGAAGGCAAAGCTTGCACGCCTGAAGCTTTGCAGGCCATGTACGTGCGTTTGTCTGATGCGGAGATCAAGCAGCAATGTCGAGCGTAAATACCGCGCAGTTGAAGGACGCAACGTTCGGGCTTGAGCCGATGGTTGAGCACGACTTGCTGGAGGTCGTTGAGATAGAGGAAGCGAGCGGACTGAGCCGCTGGGGTTGGGACGGCTATCACTGTGAACTTGCGCGCACAGGGGAAACCGTGATGCTGGTAGCGCGTTTATCAAACGCGGCAAAAATCTTTTTGCCCGAACAAAGAATCGCAGGGTTCATCGCGGCGCGTTTGGGGGTGGGCGAACTGCACATTAACAACGTTGCCGTGCGAGAAGCGTTTCGGCGTAGGGGAATCGGTGCGGCACTGCTTGCGCGTGCGCTTGAAGAAGGGCGGCAACATGGCGCGCAGCGTGCGTTATTAGAAGTACGCGCAGCCAATCGCGCGGCACAATCGCTTTACGAACAACAGGGGTTCAGCATCACAGTGCGGCGGAAAAACTATTATGCCGCGCCGCCGGACGATGCGCTAGTAATGGCTGTTGAAATCTAAAAAGCTTGATCTGGCTGCCGCGTTGCGCTAACATTTTCACTCCGGGTTTACATCTGCGGAAGCGTATGCTCGCGTTGCTGCCGCAATCTTTGAACTGTTGTACGCATTTGAAAGGAGGCTTCTCGAAGATGGAAGTAATAGGGACAGATGGTCTGCGCGATCAATTGATGTCAAACAATTCCGAATTTCGCGAACTCGCGCGCGAACATGGACGCTACGAAGCGCGTCTTAATGAACTGAACGCCCTCGCCTATCCGAGCGACGAAGAGCAATTGGAAGAAGTTACTTTGAAGAAAAAGAAGTTGGCCGTGAAAGATCAGATGCAGGCGATTATGATGCATCATCAGGTAGAGAGCGGCTCCGGGCATTAAAGAGAGGCCGCACGGCCGTCTATCAAATTCCCAAAGAGCACACGGAACACGGGGGCGCAGACATCTCCAGCGAGCGTTCCCGTTTTCATTAAGACTAACGACAAAAGCTCGCCTCGTACTGCGCTTTCAAGGCGAAATGGTGATAGAAGAATTTGGCACGCGAAGGTCTTTGGTACATAGCAATTCCGGCGGCGCTGGCGCTCACAATACTTTTGTTTGGCCTGTGGTGGCCGCTGGCGCTTGTGTGCGCCGCGCTCGCCGGATTCATGGCCTATTTTTTTCGTGATCCACGCCGCATCACGCCGCAAGATGCTTTTGTCGTGGTCGCGCCTGCCGATGGACGCGTCACGCGCGTGCGCAAAATAACGCCGGATGAAGATCATTCGCCGACGCTCGTGAGCATCTTTCTTTCGCCACTTGACGTACACATCAACCGCGCGCCGATAGCGGGCACGATCCGCAACATCACTTACGTGAAAGGCCGTTTCTTGATGGCAACGCGCGAAAATTCAAGCCTCGTCAACGAGCAAAACAGTTTGACGATAGAGGGCGCGCGCATCACAGTGGTTTGCAAACAGATCGCGGGCGTGTTGGCGCGTCGCATCATCTGCTGGAAACAGGCGGGCGATTCAGTTGAACTCGGCGAGCGTTTCGGCTTAATCAAGTTTAGTTCGCGCACAGACCTCGTACTGCCGCCGGAAGTCAAAGTGCTTGTGCGCGAAGGCGAGCGCGTGCGTGGCGGCGAAACCATTATCGGGAGAATTTCTTGAGCGCCACACACACGCCGCATATAGACGCCGATTCGCTTGCTGCGGCGGATGCTGCCGTCGTTAATCGACGCGGTCTGCGCAAAGGGTTGTACTTGATCCCTTCCGCGTTTACGGCTGCCAACATAGGCATGGGTTTTTACGCTGTGATGGCGGCTTTGCGTGGATTTCAGTTTGTCGGTTTGGGTGGCACGGTGGAATTGGAACGCGCCGCGATTCATTTCGATAACGCCGCGCGCGCCATCGGCTGGGCGGTGCTTTTCGATATGTTGGATGGGCGCATCGCGCGCATGACGAAGACGACGACAGAATTTGGCGTCCAACTCGACTCGATAGCAGATGTGCTGACTTTTGGTATCGCTCCGGCAGTGCTCGCCTATGCGTGGGGTTACGGTTCGGCGCTGGCAGATGGCAGCAATGGGCATAAGCTCGGTTGGTTTCTTTCCTTCATGTATTTAATTTGCGGTGCGTTTCGGCTCGCGCGTTTTAACGTGCAGGCGACGCGTCCACGCGTGCTTGCAGAGGGAACACAAAAGCTGGACAAAAAAAGTTTCATCGGGCTGCCGATTCCAATCGCTGCCGGAGTGATCGCTGCCATTGTGCATCTCGCGCCGACGCCGCTGATTGCTTACGAACAAAGATACGCGGAACTTTATAGCGGCCTTGCGATGGCGCTCGCGGGCTGTCTGGGAGCGCTGATGGTGAGTAACTTGCGCTATTCAAGTTTCAAATCGCTCGGCACAACCAAACGAAGCACGCCGATGATTATCTTGCTGATCGCCTCTGTAGGAATGCTGATCTGGCTATTTTCACGCTATGTACTGCTCTCGATTGCCGCCGGATACGTGCTCTACGGCCTGCTGCTACGCATTACTGCCATTTTCCGCAGGCGCCCGCAAACGTCCTCATAATCAGATCAGTTTGAGAAACCGATTCTTCCTCCGTTTCAAGGCAATGATTGTCCCTAATGATCTCTGCGTGGCGCGTTGTCCAATACGCCGAAACCTATTCGTTATTTTGACGTGTTTGCTCCCGACGTATCTGCTGCTGGCGTCAGTGGATGCGAGAAAGCCAGCAGGCCGTGCCGTGTGGTTACTAAAAGCAACTCGCCTGCGATGACGGGTGCCGCCGCTGTCGCGCTATCCGCGCCGAGCGGCAATGTGTTGAGTTGCTTGCCGTCGCGTAAATCCAACACAACGCCCGCGTTGCCCGTAAGTGGTGTAAACAGTGCTCCGTCGTTTGCCGCCAAAGGGGGCGCGGCCAGCCTGCCCGTCAATTGATGTTTCCAAACGCGATTGCCGCGCGCAAACGAAAGCATATACACAAAATTATCGAGCGAGGGCGCAAGCAGCCCTGTGCTGGTGCCGACTAAAGATTGAACGCCAGCGCCTGTTCGCGTGCGCCAGCGCAGACGCCCATCCATCATTCTCAAGGCATATACATAACCATCTAAAGAGCCGAAAAATAGTAATCCGTCAACCAGCACAGGCTTACCGCGTATCGCACCGTGCGTCCGATAACGCCATAATGTAGTGCCTGTCTTTTGATCTACTGCAAATAAGCTACCATCTTCGCTGCCAATATAAAGGCGCGATTCTGCGACGAGCGGAGAAGAATCGAATGCAGCAGGGAACTGCTTGACCCACACAATCTTGCCCGTGCCTTTCTGAATAGAGTAAATCTTTCCATCGCGCGAGCCGCCAAAAATAGTTGTTTGAGTGGCGGTCAGCGCTCCCTGTACGGGGGCTGTCAACGTGCGCATCCATAATGTAACCCCTCCTTCCCGTCCCATCGCACGCAACGCGCCGCCTGCGTTTCCGGTAAAAACTGCAGAAGCATCGTTGGTCGAGGAGGCTATGTATACTCCATGTTCATCGGCCACCGGCGATGCCGAAATTTCTCCGCCAGTCTCGGACTTCCATTGTAGTGCACCATCAACAACGCCCAAGCAAAGGATAGTTCCGAAACCCAGCGGAAGATAAACGCGCTCCTGTGCAACGGTCGGAGTTAAATTAACAGTAAACTCTGACGCATATTTCCAGCGGAGTGTCAGCGGCTTGGACATATCTATACTGTTATTGCCGGAAAGTTTATGTGCTGTAAGTGTGGAAGTAGACTGCGTGTGCCCATTTGTCAGACCGGCAAGACAGGAGCAGATAAATAGATTCACCAACCCCGTGCGCGAGATATACCTCAAGCCATGCCAAACCGTCCGCGCCTGTAATTGTAAAGAAAAGATAAACATTATTTATCCGGGTAATTTATACACTTTACACAATTCATATAGTCTGCTTGTTTCTCCGACGATGAATTTGTTGTAAACCTTGTGCCGAAGTATATATTTAGTCATACTCTAACGCAAAATTAAGACGCGTGTGAGACATTGGAGGTTGACCTTTGAGCAGCATAACAAGGCATGAGACACTCATTATCCTGGATTTTGGCTCGCAGTACACACAATTGATTGCGCGTAGAGTGCGCGAGGCTGGAGTTTACTGCGAGATTCTTCCCTTTAGTGCTCCCAGCGAGCAGATTCACGCACGTGCCCCGAAGGGACTGATTCTTTCGGGCGGCCCTGCCTCGGTCTACGCACACGGATCACCACAACCAACAGCAGGACTCTTCGACCGGCCAAGTTGCCCTATACTTGGTATTTGCTATGGATTGCAATTAATGGCGGCAAGCTTTGGCGGAAGCGTACAGCCTTCGGCAAGACGTGAATATGGTTTCGCACGGATGAATGTCTTAGAGCGAGCAAGCCCTTTGTTCGAAGGGCTACCGGCGGCTTTCGATGTTTGGATGAGTCACGGAGATCAAGTAACTGCGATGCCCGCATCCTTCCGCTTAACCGCCATGACCGACGGAGTGCTTAATGGATTCGAGGATTTAAGCAGAAGCTTATTTGGCCTACAGTTTCACCCTGAAGTTGCGCATACCGCTTTCGGAGCACAGATACTCGGGAACTTTTTGTTCAACGTCTGCGGGTTTACGGGCGACTGGTCACCAAGCGCTGCAATTACAGAACAGATCGCGGCGATACGCGAACAGGTAGGTGTTGACGAAAAAGTCATCTGTGGCTTATCCGGTGGTGTGGACTCGACCGTTGCGGCGGTTCTCGTACATGAAGCGATTGGTGAGCGCCAGTCATGTATTTTCGTGGATAACGGACTGTTACGTGATGGGGAATATGAATCTACATTAACTCTATTCAAGCAAAGCCTGAAGCTAAATGTGAACGGTGTTCGGGCGGAAGACCTGTTTCTTAAAGCGTTAAGTGAAATTGCTGATCCAGAGTTAAAGCGTAAGATTATCGGGCGAAAATTTATTGAAGTTTTTGATGAAGAAGCGGCCCGCTTGGGTAACGTTAAATATTTAGTTCAAGGAACACTATATCCTGATGTTATTGAATCAATATCCGTACACGGGCCGTCCGCCGTCATCAAGAGCCATCATAACGTTGGTGGATTGCCGGAACAAATGAACTTGAAATTGATTGAACCGCTACGCGAGCTATTTAAGGACGAAGTCCGAATAATGGGTCGTGAGTTGGGAGTGCCGGAAGAAATACTACAACGCCACCCATTCCCTGGACCCGGCTTGGCTGTTCGCATATTGGGCGAGGTTACTGCCGAGCGCGTGCGTTTGCTGCAGGCGGCTGACCGAATTTTAGATGAAGAACTTCGCCGTGCAGAGCTTTACCATGCAGTTTGGCAGGCGTTTCCGGTGCTCTTACCGATTTCGACCGTTGGCGTGATGGGCGATGCGCGCACGTATGAACGTGTTTTGGCAATCCGCGCGGTGACCAGTTTGGATGGCATGACGGCAGATTGGGCGCGCTTGCCGCATGATGTGCTGGCGCGCATATCTTCACGCTTGATCTCAGAAGTGCACGGCATCAATCGCGTTGTTTACGATATTAGTTCCAAGCCGCCCAGCACGATTGAATGGGAATAAAGTGCGCCGAAACTTCATCTGAAACATTAACCAAGATCAATGATGAGCTGTTGCCGGATTTCATTCAGGAACGTCGATCTAAAAGAACAACTTACTATCCGCCGCGCTCACGCCTATCCAATATCTTGTGCTCCCATTTCAATCCGACCCGTGATATAGTGACCCGCTTTGGAGCTATCCGTCCGGCGCAGCAGCGACTGCGACAGTTAAAGATAACAAATTATGTGAGGCATACATGAACGCCAAAGAGTTCGTGCATCTGCATCTGCACACGGATTTCAGCTTGCTTGATGCGGCGACGCAAATCAAACCCTTATCGAAAAGAGTGCCGGAGTTGGGAATGCGTGCGTGTGCAATCACAGACCACGGCAATATGTTCGGTGCAATCTCCTTCTATAATGCCATGAAAGCGCAGGAAGTGAAGCCGATTATAGGATGCGAGGTATATTTCACGCGCGGCCATCGCACAGACCGCTCGACGCCAAAGCTGGCCGGAGAAAAAACTAATTTTCATATGATCCTGCTGGCAAAGAATCTGGAGGGATACCAGAATCTGGCGCGGCTCACGTCGAAGGCCTACACGGAGGGTTTTTATTATAAACCGCGCATCGATAAAGAGCTTTTGGCGCAGCACAGCGGCGGCTTGATCGGCCTTTCCGCCTGTTTGTCAGGCGTGCCATCGGCGCTTTTACTGCGTGAGCGCTTTGACGAAGCGGCGGCAGAAGCTCTCGAGTTTGAGGAAATACTCGGCAAAGGTAACTATTTTCTGGAAATACAGGATCATGGACTCGATGCCCAGAATCGCATACGCAAACCGTTGACAGACCTCTCCAAACGAACGCAGATACCGCTTGTCGCAACAAACGATGCGCACTATTTAATGCCGGAAGATGCGCGCGCTCATGACGTACTGCTCTGCATTGGCTCCGGTAAAACCGTAGCGGACGCAAACCGTCTACGCTATGGTTCTCCTTACTATTATGTGCGCTCGCCTGAAGAGATGTGGACGCTTTTCGGAGAAATGCCGGAGGTCTTGACGCGCACACTGGAGATTGCGGAAATGTGCGATATAAAGCTTCCCCAAGGCGTCAATCATGTGCCAAAGTATCCTATCCCAGCCGCCGACGCGGGGCTGAGCGCAGATGACTACTTTGAAAAGGTAGTCAGAGAAGGGTATGAGCGGCGGCGGCAACAGGTCTGGGAGAAACAACTTGCGCAAGGCTCTCTACGCTGCTCTATGGGCGATTATCAAGCGCGCATCTCGAGCGAGATAGCGATGATTAAGCAGATGGGGTTTCCCGGCTACTTTCTGATCGTCTGGGATTTTATACGTTACGCCAAAGAGCACTCTATTCCGGTTGGTCCCGGCCGAGGGTCTGCAGCCGGTTCGCTTGTAGCCTACTGCCTTGAGATTACAGACGTCGATCCGCTTGAGTATAACTTACTGTTCGAGCGCTTTCTTAATCCCGAGCGCGTGTCAATGCCTGATATAGATATTGATTTCTGTGTGCGCGGGCGTGGCGACGTGATTAATCACGTCGCGGACTTGTATGGACGCGATTCCGTCTGCCAGATTATTACGTTCGGCACGATGGCCTCGAAAGCAGCAATTAAGGATGTCGGACGCGCGCTTGATATACCTTACTCTGAAGTGGACAGAATCGCAAAAATGGTGCCGCCGCCGGTGCGTGGTCGTAATGTGAGCATCTCACAGGCCATAGAACAAGTGCCGGAATTGCGCGAGGCCATCGAAGGTAATACACAAGTTCGCGAATTGATCGATTTAGCGAAGCGTCTGGAGGGGTGCGCACGCCATGCTTCCGTACATGCTGCGGGAGTCGTGATCTCGCCGCTTCCATTGCCGGAACTCGTGCCCGTTGCCGTTTCCTCGAAGGACGAATTGACGACACAGTATCCGATGGCAGACCTGGAAAAAACGGGAATGCTCAAAATGGATTTCCTCGCGCTTACAGCTTTAACAGTAATAAGCGACTGCTTAAAAACAATTAAGGGAATGCTTAATACGGAAATTGACTGGACATCCGTTTCGCTTGACGATGAAAAGACGATGCGGTTATTCGCGGACGGACGCACGGAAGCCGTCTTTCAATTTGAATCTTCGGGAATGCAGGAGATTTGCCGCAAGCTAAAGCCCCACGGGTTGGAAGACTTGGCAGCGCTCAACGCACTTTATCGCCCGGGTCCGCTCGACGGTGGGATGGTTGATGATTTCATTGAAAGACACCACGGGCACAAAAGCGTTCGATACATTGTGCCGGAGATGAAGGAGATTCTGAATAACACTTACGGAATTATCGTGTATCAAGAGCAGATCATGCAGTTGGCGCAAAAACTGGCCGGTTATAGCCTTGGCGAAGCCGATTTAATGCGGCGCGCGATGGGCAAAAAGAAACGAGAAGAGATGGCCTTGCATGAGCAGAAATTTGTTGAAGGCGCGGTGCAGCGAAATATCAAACGTGAGAAAGCACAGCAAATTTTCTCTTTGATGGCGCAGTTTGCCGATTACGGGTTTAATCGCAGCCATAGCGTTGCATATGCTTACTTGGCATTTCAAACAGCTTATCTCAAAGCGCACTTTCCAGAGCACTTCTACGCTGCCGTGCTCTCTAATGAAGTTCAGGATACAGCCAAAGTCTTTAAGTACACCTCTGAACTGCGCGGGCAGGGCATCAAACTTTTGCCGCCCGATGTTAATGAGAGCGGAATGGAGTTTACCCCGTTGGATGGCGCGATCCGGTATGGTTTGGCGGCAATTAAGGGCGTCGGACAGTCAAGCGTCAATGCTATTTTGTCGGCACGTGAGGCGTGCGGCGGGTTTGCTTCTTTATTTGATTTTACAGAACGTGTTGCCCAAAACGCCATCAACAAACGCGTTTGCGAAAATCTCATTGGCGCCGGTGCCTTTGATTCTTTGAGCAAAGAGCAAACACTAAACGCTTGGCGAGCGCGTCTGCACAATGCCATTGACGCGGCGCTTTCGTCCGGCGTTCGTCTGCAGAAAAATCAAACGCACGGCCAAAACGTTCTCTTCGGTGTCGAAAACGTTTTGTCTGTGGAAGACAATTTACCGGACGCTGCAATATGGACGCACGCAACTTTGCTTGCGCATGAAAAAGAAGCGGTGGGTTTTTATATTACAGGGCACCCGTTGGATGATTTTCATGAAATTTTAGCGGAAGTCGGAGGTATTAAAGCCAAAAGTTTGAACAATCAACTAAACGGCGAGAGGATCAGCTTGGGCGGCGTCGTCACTGCTTTACAGGTACGTGCGACCAAAAAGGGTGCGCGGTTTGCTATGCTGCGTTTGGAAGATGAGACAGGCTCTGTAAAATGCGTTTTGTGGCCGGAGGTTTTCAGTCGGCACAGCGGTATGACAGAGGATGATGTGCCCGTGCTTTTAACAGGCAAACTGGAGCTCACGGATGATGGTGCGGCGACGATCATCGTCGAGGACTTAGCCAGACTCAGCGAAGTTCTTCAGCGACGCGCGCGTGCCATGATTATCCATCTAGCGGCATGTAATTTAACGAATTCGCGTGTCAATGATCTTTTTCGAGTTTTGGGTGAGCATAAAGGCGAGTGCGACGTATTTATTGACCTTGCGCTTGAGTGCGGTTTGATTGTGCGAACAAAGCCGCATGGCTCGTTGCGTATACGAGGTAGCGTTGAAATCGAAGGACTGCTGCACAAGCACGGCTGCAAGGTCGAATGGCTCAACGCCGTGCCTTCGCGCTAGCGTTTAATAATTTTCGTTTGCTTGCGCCAAGCGGCGTTTGGGATAATTTAAAGTGGATAACGAAAAAACAGGAACCGAGAATTTAACGGCACTGCAGCGCGTTCAACTGGCACGCCATTCGGAGCGGCCGCACACGCTTGATTATATCGAAAGGCTTTTCGACGACTTTATGGAAGTGCACGGTGATCGGCGGTTTTCGGATGATCCGGCGATGCTGTGCGGCTTTGCGCGCTACAAAGGAGCGCCGGTCGCCATTGTCGGGCACCAGAAAGGCAGGGGCACCAAAGAACGCCGTCGAAGAAATTTCGGGATGCCGAAACCGGAAGGCTATCGTAAGGCGCTGCGCGTGATGAAAATCGCCGATAAGTTTAATCGACCTATTATATCTTTTATAGACACAATGGGTGCTTATCCGGGAATTGACGCCGAAGAGCGCGGGCAGGCGGAGGCCATCGCTTTCAATCTGCGTGAAATGGCGAAACTGCGTGTGCCCGTGATTATTGTGGTGATAGGTGAAGGCGGCTCGGGAGGAGCGCTCGCAATAGGAGTCGGTGATCGCGTGCTGATACTGGAAAACGCTGTCTATTCTGTGATTACGCCCGAAGGGTGCGCCGCCATCTTGTGGAAGAATGCCGCCGAGTCGGAACGTGCCGCGCATGAGTTGCGCTTAACCGCAAATGATCTTTACCAATTTGGCATTGTCGATAAGATTGTTAAAGAACCGGACGGAGGTGCCCATTTAGATTATGAAAAGACGGCGCACGCGCTTGATACAGCAATTAGCGAAATTATCAATGATGAAAATAAAATGGCCTTTGAGTCAAGATTGAAGCGGCGTTACGAACGCTTACGCCACCTGGGAGAATGGGGCATTGCCTGATGATGTCGGCGCGCCGACATCATCAGGCAATGCTTGAAAAATAACTGAAGTCGGAAGTTAAAATGGGATGTCATCGTCGGAGAAGTCGTTTTCAGCAGCCGGGGCCGGAGTCGATTTGCTAGCCTGCGCGTGGGCGCTTTGCACAGGATTTGGAGCGTCCTCGTTTCTCCCTCCGATAAACTGCATATCCGTGGCATGGACTTCAAGCGTGGAGCGTTGCTTGCCATCACGGTCAGACCATTCTTCCATACGCAATCTGCCTTCAATATAGACCGGACGTCCTTTGGTCAAATACTGTGAGGCGGTTTCGGCCTGACGCCCCCAGACGGTCACGCGGAACCATGTGGTGATGTCCTGTTGTTCACCTGTTTTATCTTTGCGTTTGTCATTTGTCGCCACTGTGAAACTACACACAGGTGTGCCTTGCGGCGTGTAACGTAATTCAGGGTCGCGCCCCAGATTGCCAACGATGATAATCTTATTGAATGACATATATTCTTCTCCTGCGAACTATACTCTAATAGAACCTTGATATTACTCGATGATATTCTTCTCGCGCAAGCTAAAAGTCACACTACGTTTCATGTGACACCTTTAATGTTATTTGCCAGAATAAATCACCCTATATGTTGAAACACCTTGAAATAACTAACTTCGTAGTTATCGGTAGAATTGATTTGGAGTTTGGAGCAGGCCTGAATATTTTGACGGGTGAAACAGGTTCCGGTAAAAGTATTATCATAAATGCTCTGGGGCTTCTGTTGGGTAACCGCAGCCCTGGCGGGCAGGTTCGAACAGGCGAACGTGTAGCAGCCATCGAAGGCCTTTTTCACATCAGCGCAGCCGCCAAAGAAGCGATTGGTACGATTTTACAAGAAACAGGCATAATTTTACACGCCGGCTCTGAGCTAGTAATACGCAGAGAAGTCGGTTCGGCGGGCAGGAGTCGCATCTTTGTCGGCGATGAAATGGTAAATGTCGGCACTCTACAGTTGTTGCAACCTTACCTCATGGATATTTTCGGTCAGGGCGATCAGCGAACGCTCATGTCGAAACAATTTCAATTGAATTTACTGGATAATTTCGGCTGTCACACGGAGTTAAGGGCACATGTGCGGGAAAGCTTTTGCCGCTGGAAGGAAGCTGCCTCTGCTTTAGAATTCCACCGTAGGGAATCAGTTGAGGCGAAGCGCATGGAGGATTACCTGCAATACCAGCTACTGGAGATCAAGACCGTTAATCCTCGCATAGGAGAAGACGACGAATTACTCGCCGAAAAAAAACTCCTCATTCATGCGGAGAAAATTTCGCAACTTGGATTAAGCGCTTACGATCAACTTTATGAAAGCGATGACAGCGCGCTGTCAAAATTAGCCGCAGTTCGTCGTTACATAGAGGAATTGATGGAGTTTGACGCGAGTCTTGCGAGTGCGCTTGAAAATTTACAGTCAAATATCAATTCTTTATCCGACCTTGCGGATATGCTCCGTCCTTACTGTCGCGGCGCTGTTGCATCGCCTGGTAGATTGGCAGAAGTGGAGCACAAACTATCAGAGCTTGAAAGACTTAAACGAAAGTATAATAAGGATCTAAGTGGAATTCTTCAGGTTCTGGATGAAGTTTCCGTGAAACTTTCCAGAGTCGCCAACGCAGACGAAAGCGAAGCGGAATTAACTGCCTGTGTGGATAGAGTAAGAAATGAGTATCTAGCTGCCGCATGTTCCCTGAGTGAGAAAAGAAGCAACGTCGCACCGGAATTTGCGAAACGCGTTACGGAAAATCTGTCGCAGGTGGCGCTGGATCAGTCTAACTTCACCATTCCGATTAAAACGGCATCGCTCGAAGAATCCGCACAATTCACTGCGGACGGTATCGATCAAGTAGAGTTTTTGTTGGCTGCTAACCCGGGCGAACTTCCTAAGCCGCTGGCGAAAATTGCTTCCGGCGGAGAGCTTTCCAGATTAATGCTCGTGCTGCGAACGATTGGCGTAGGGCATCTTGAAATGGCGGAACAAAATGAAACGCTGGTCTTCGATGAAGTAGATGTCGGCATAGGCGGGAGTGCAGCCGAGGCTGTCGGAAAAAGATTAAAAGCCTTGTCCTACGATAGACAGGTTTTATGTGTCACGCACCAACCGCAACTGGCGCGGTTTGCGGATCATCATTATGTTGTTGCCAAAGCTGTGGAGAATGGGCGGACGCTGGCCTGCGTGCGGCGGTTAGACGAAGATTCGCGTGTGCGCGAACTGGCGCGCATGATCGGCGGAAGTAAGGTAGAGACGGCAACGTTGGACGCCGCAGAGTGGTTATTAAAACATTCGGCAGAATTGGCTGACCCGGCACCATCTACACAAAAAAGAAAGCATAGTGGCAAGCGCAAGTAAAATCGTAGCAGAATTGAATCTCGCCTTAAAAGGGCTGCTTCTGTTACACTCCCGCTCATGCAAGTGCGTTGAGTGTTCTGGAAGATGAGATGAAGAAAACGAACGTTTACATAGAAACACTGGGTTGTCAGATGAATGTGGCGGATACTGAACGCGCCGCGACGGGTTTGCGCGAAGCGGGTTACTGTTTAAGCGCCAACGCCGAAACTGCGGATGTCGTTATTTTCAATACCTGCTCGATTCGAGAGCGTGCCGCACACAAAGTATTTACACGTATAGGCGAAGTGCGCAAAGCCAGATTCGGTCACGAGCCGCTGCTGGGAGTAATGGGATGCGTCGCGCAACTAGAGGGCGAAGCTTTGTTCGATCAGATACCGAAACTCAGTTTTGTCGCCGGAACGCGCGCCACAGATAGATTGCCGTCACTCATTGCTCGTGCACAGGATGGAGAAAAGGGAGCAATTGATCTGGGCGAGCGTGCGAAAGAAGAATCATGGGCGGTGGCGCCCCATGCACGTCATTCGGCGCATGTTGCTTTCGTGCCGATTATTGAGGGGTGTAACAAATTCTGTTCATACTGCATTGTTCCTTTTTCGCGCGGGCGCGAGAAAAGCCGCGCGGCCGGTGAAATCCTAGTTGAAGTCGTCAAACTACGCGATCAAGGTTTTCGTGAAATCCATTTGATAGGCCAGAACGTTAACAGCTACAGACCCGCTTCGCCAGAAGGTTTGGAATTTTCTAAAGGAGCGATGCCCTTTGCTAGATTGCTTCGTGCTGTGGCCGCGACGGGCATTGAGCGGATCAAGTTCGCAACTTCCTTTCCGAGAGATTTCCACAGTGACATAGTCTCTGCCATAGAGGAGCACGAAAATCTATGTAACTGGGTGCATTTGCCCGTGCAATCTGGAAGCGACCGCGTGCTGCGATTAATGCGCAGAGGCCATAAAATTAAGGAATACTTGCAACTAATCGAATTCATTAAAGCCTCTCGAAAAGGTTTTTCCCTAACCAGTGACGTGATCGTTGGCTTTCCCGGCGAAACCGAAGCTGAGTTCAAGGAAACTGTGAGCTTAGTAGAACAATGTCAATACGATGGGCTTTATATATTCAAGTATTCTGTTAGGTCTGGTACCCCTGCCGCAAAGCTGCCGGACAATCTTCCGGAGGAGTTAAAGACCGAACGTTTGCTCAAGCTAGAAGCCATACAGAAATTTCGGCAACGTCAAGTTTACGATCAATATATCGGCAGAACTCTTGAAGTGTTAGTTGAAGGCGAGAGTACTAAGTCGAAGGAAGATATGACGGGGCACTCAACATGTCATAAAGTCGTTAATTTTCCTTGCAAACCTGATCTAATAGGTCAAATTGTGCGTGTGCAAATAACTCAAGCAAAAGTCAATAGCCTCTATGGGTTTTTAGCTTGTTAAAATCTGAAGTGCTTTCGGAGATTTCGCGATGGAAATAGAAGTAAAGATTCGAGCTTTGATGATGGATCCAAATACCGGCACGCCAATTATTATCTTGAAAGATATCAACAGCGAGACAATGTTGCCGATCTGGGTACGTGCGTACGAGGCGAATGCGATTGCGGAAGCAATTGAAAAAACTTCACCGCCGCGTCCGATGACGCATGATCTACTGCGTAATCTAATTATACAGGTGGGGGCGAGGGTTGACCGCGTGGTGGTGACGGAGCTGCGCGATAGCACTTACTATGCGTCCATCGAACTGCGCACAGATGAAGGAGAGGCGGTGGTGCTTGATGCCAGACCATCGGATGCCATCGCACTTGCTTTGCGGAGCGATTGTCCGATCTTCGTTGAGCAGGAAGTCTTACAAACTTCGTCACGCAATTACAGCACGGGAGAAGACCCATCGGAAGAAGAAACGGAAGCAGGCACAGAAGACGAAGAGTGGCCGGATGTGATTGGGGATGCGGGCGATTTGCCCATGTAAAACGGTTTTGTCTGCTTCGTTTGGTTGTTCTTACTGTTCATCGTAAATATGATTATAATTGCCATTGCCAACCAAAAAGGCGGAGTCGGCAAGACGACTACTGCCATTAACCTTGTCGCAGGCTTTGCCGTGCGCGGTCAGCGTGCGCTGCTATTGGATTTAGACCCGCAGGCCAATAGTTCCATCTCTTTTTTGGACGTGCAGACGATAAATCATTCCGCATACGACTTACTAATGGACGGTCACAATGCTTCTACGGAGTATATTTATGGCACGGCTGTCCCCAATTTATCAATTATTCCGGCACGCATCAGCCTCGCCAAACTTGAATCGAAACTGGTCGGCGACTTTGACGCTCCGTTCAGGCTAAAAGACCGTTTGGAGCCATTACGCCAGCGTTATGACGTCGTTGTGATAGACACTCCGCCGACGCTCGGCTTAATCACTGTGAATGCTCTGGTGGCCGCCACGCATGTGCTAATTCCGATTCAGTCCTCTTATTTTGCGCTGGAGGGAACGGATGATTTGCTTGAAACAATTGAGAAAGTGAAAGCGCGCCCCAATCCAAACCTGCGCGTGCTGGGTGTGCTGGTCACGCTGCATGACCGCCGCACGACGCTGGCGAGAGAAGTGCACGAGCAGATACGGCGTGTGTTCGGAGCAACGATGTTCGATACAGTGATAACGAAGAGCGTGCGGCTGGAAGAATCGCCAGCCCACAAGGAATCTATTTTCACCTTTGCACCGCACTCATCTGGCGCAAAGGAATATGCCGAGCTTTGCGAAGAGGTGATGAAGCGTGTCTAAAAGAGGATTGCCGGCAGGCCTGCAAATGCGCCACGATGCACACTACGTTGACGAATTGGCGCATCATCGCCCGACTCCTGTGGGAAGATTGATTGCAGTCGAGATGATTGACCCTAACCCGGAACAACCGCGCGTAGAGATTGGTGACCTGACAGAATTAACAGCTTCAATTAAGGACAAAGGAGTGCTGGAGCCTTTGCTTGTGAAGCCTTCTAGGACAAGCGGGCGCTGGATGATAATCGCGGGCGAGCGGCGCTGGCGGGCGGCCAGAGCTGCGGAAATACGCGAGGTTCCATGCATCGAACTCGACGTAGATGACCGTGCGGTCGCAGAGATTGCCTTAATCGAAAATTTACAGCGTAAAGATTTAACCGCTTGGGAAGAGGCGGACGGATTGCTGGCGCTCTGCGAGCGGTTCGGCTATACGCACGAGGAAGTCGCCAAAAGGGTAGGGAAGAGCCGCAGCACTGTCACGGAATCCATTTCAATTGCCGGGCTACCCGCCGCTATACGCGAGCAATGTCGGCGCGCCGACGTGATCTCCAAGTCACTTTTACTGCAGATCGTTCGTCAGCCGGACGAAGAAGCGATGACGGCTTTCGCGCAAAAAATTTTAGCGCAAGGATTAACGCGCGATGGCGCACGCAGGGAGCGGCAAGCGGGTTTGGCAACGCCAAACAAGTCCTCCCGAAAACCTTTTTCTTTTCGTTTTGTTGCTCCCGGCAAAGAATTTAAAATGGTTTTGAATTTTCGTCGCCATCATGTAAAGCCAAGCGAAATTGCTGCAACATTACGTAACATTGCAGATGAACTATCAAAAGGAATCACTAGTACGGTTGCGTCTGATAACGATTAAGTGAGCTGATAAATTAACTCTTGCCGAAGAGGATAGGGAAATATAGGCTTCCCATCTACGCGGAAATCACACTAAACCTGTTGCGTGATAAGACTTCGCCCGCTAAGTTTGAACCACGGAGCCATCAACTATGTCCCGCTATCGCAAACTCAGCCGGAAGCCGAAACTGTTTCTCTCCGTCACAGGCATGAACCTCCATCGGTTTCAAACACTGTGGCCACAGTTCGAGCGCGCCGATGACAAGTTCGAGCGACGGCGCAAACGCAAAGTCGTCGTCACCGGCAAGAAGCGTCAGCGTCAGATTGGCGGCGGCGCACAGTTCGCCAATGACCTATCTGACCGCTTGCTGATGTTGCTCTGCTACTATCGGCTCTACCTCACGCAAGAGTTAATGACGCTCCTGTTCAAAGCCGAAGATAAAAGCGTCAGCTGTCGCTCCATCCACTTGATGCGCCCCGTCTGCGAGTCGGTCTTGCCCGTGCCGGAGCGCGCTCGCCGCCGTATTCTCTCCTTAGCTGACAAAGAACAAAAGCGCCGGAAAAAGCGGATCGGCAGTGTCGAAGAATTCGGCAGTGTCGAAGAATTTCGCCAAGCGGATCCCGAATTGACTTTCATCAGTGATGGCGTCGAGCAGCCGAAGCGTAAACCCAAAACTCCGGCCAAACGCAAAAGCGATTATTCCGGGAAGAAGAAGCGGCACCCGCTCAAGCAAATCGTCATCGCGCGCGCCCTCCGGCATTATTATTGATCAAAGCCCGTCGGTTGGTGGGCGCTCTCATGACTTCAAAGTCTTCAAGGAAGACCACGCCGCGCGCTTAATCACGAATGAGTTCAAAGACTATCGCGTCTTGCTCTATGGCGACAGCGGCTTCGATGGGATGAAGGACGTGGGCTTACCCGTTGACGTCAGGCTCAATGAAAAAGCGCGGCGCAATCATCCACTCGCACGCGAACAGAAAAAGCTGAATCGGTTGCGTTCGAGCACGCGCATCGGTGTCGAACATACTTTCTCACGGCGCAAGAAGTATGGAATCGCCTCGGACATTTATCGCAACCATGATGGAGACGACGACCAGACGATGAACATCGTCGGGGGCTTAGTCAACCTGCGAGCTGACGACCGTATCTTTCAAAGAACAGGCTTGCAACTGTAACGCAAGTGAACTGAGCGGCAGCTTTGTCTTTCGTTAGACTGCCTTATCACGCAACAGGTTTACTGTATCTCCACAATAATCTGAAATCTTGCGTAATGGTATTAAGAACCACCAAGCTTTTTTTGTTCAGTGGCTCGTTTTTGAAGTGAACGCGACCATTTTTCCAGCGTCGGCTGGAATGGCCTGAACAAACGCGCACGCACGCTGTGCTGTTGGCTGCTCCATATCTTCAATTGCTTTTCCGTATAGCTGCGCACAGCCGGCTCTATCTGGTTTCTTTTGACAGAGTGCCGCAGGGTCAGATAATAATGCTGGCCTACGAGGGAAAAAAGAATCGCTACAAGATTGCCTTTAAGGGAAAGTCTTGGAAGAAGCCGCCTGTAAAACGGCTGTGCACTCGGCAATAGGACGCCAATGGCTATCTCCAGCCAAGCCGCCTGAACTCCTTGCCGTGGATGGTAAAGTCCAGGTAATCGCTGTGCGGAAGATTTGATGCGTGGGTCTGAAATGGCATCGACAAGGCGTAGCTTCTCGATGCCGCGTAGGTGCTCACGAGGTAAAGAGTCCAAGGCCTTGTTTAAGTGCTGCTCCATGCGCATGGATAATTGCAAACTCGAAAGGTTCTCAATCTTAATTGCCATATAATATAAGGTTAAAATCGCCTTCGTAAAATTTCGCTAAGAAATCACTGTATGTGATGGGTTGCCAGATCGTCAAGCCTATCGATCAATAAGTAAATCCATAGAATTGCCATCCGCGCCCCACGCCAGCCTTTTACCTTGCCCATGCCCATCTTTAAGTAGTTTCCTTTCGTGTAAAGGCGCTGTGGAGTATTCAGCGAGACTCACTATAAGGGAGCATAGATAGTCTTCCTGATTCCATGAAGCTTTGCCCTTTCATCTGATCGCTTAGAATACGCGTTAAAACTTTTTTTGCTATTTTTATTATTGTTGTGGTACAGTAGCAGCAGGCAGTTCGACACCAAACTTCGCCTACCAAACTTCGACCACCTTATTCTTGAGTCTCCTGTAGGTGTTTTGAGAAACGCTCCAAGGAGAACAAAGCGTTCTACCAATAAACCTCATTGGTACCCTTTTGACCATACTAGCCTTTGATTAGAAGATCACCGTGGAAATCTTCTGAATGGCAATATGTGTCGGCTCACCCGCGGTACAAACGTGAAAGGCTTCTCTTAAGCTCTTCGCTTCAACTTCAGGAGAAATATCTATGCGGTCAGTTATTCGAATCTCCAGTATTGCGTTCGCGACGCTCCTACTTAGCTTGTTCGTATTTGCTTCGCAAAACGTCCAAGCTGCAACTCTAACTGTTACAACAACGGCTGACGCCGGTGCCGGTAGCTTACGGCAAGCGATCATTGACGCTAACACTAACGGCGCAGCGAACACTATCAACTTCAACATCCCACTGACTGACCCCGGGTACAACAGTGCGACCAATCGGTACACAATCTCTCTCGTAAGCCAGTTGCCAGACCTTCCTTTGTCGCCTTTAACGATAGACAACACGACGGGTAGAGGCGTGACCGTAAAAGGCAACAACACCTTTCGCATCTTTACACTCGTGAACAGCGCGGTCGTCATCATCAACAACTTGACCATCAGCCAGGGTGGTGGGGGCGGAGTCACCGCCAGCGGCTTAGGCGGCGGTATCTACATGGGTGACAGCGCTACGTTGACTCTCAACAACAGTGTCGTCAGCAACAATACCGCCACCAATGGCGGCGGCGGCATATACGTTAACAACAGCGGCACACTGACTATCACCGACAGCACTGTTAGCAACAACACTACCGCGAACGGCAACGGCGGCGGCATATATATTAATAACAGCGGCACGCTGAATCTTACACGCAGTACAGTCAGCGGGAACGCGGCCACTGTCGGTAACGGCGGCGGAATATTCAATGGCGTCAGCGGCACAGTGGCTGCCACTAACAGCACCGTCAACGGAAACACTGCCGGTAATCTCGGCGGCGGCATCGCAAACTTTGGCGGGACAGCGGCGACATTGACTGCCAACAGCAGCACCATTAGCAGCAACACAGCCACTAACAGTGGTGGCGGCATATACAACAATTTCACTGCCACCTTAAACAACTCTCTCATCGCGCTCAACACGGCTCCAGATGGCCCTGATCTCAAAGGCACCTTCTCTGGCACCAGCAATTTGGTCGGCAACGCCGACGGCAGCACAGGCTTAGGCACTACCACTAACCAACTTGGCTCAACCGCAAGCCCGATCAATCCACGACTCGGCCCATTGCAGGACAACGGCGGCCCAACCTTTACCCGTGCGCTGCTTGCCGGTAGCCCGGCGATTGACACTGGCACAACCGCACTCGCCACCGATCAGCGCGGCGTAACGCGACCGCAAGACGGCGACGGAGTAGGCGTCGCACAAAGCGACATCGGCTCATTCGAAAGTGAGGGCTTACCCGAACTCACTATCAACGACGTGACAGTTTCGGAGCCTGCGAACGGCTCTACGTCGGCAGTCTTCACAGTCACCCTTTCACGCGCCAGCAGCGTAAATGTTTCAGTAACCTATGCAACGGCTGATGGCACAGCGACAGCAGGCTCGGACTACATAGCCACTTCTGGGACACTTGTCTTTGCGCCGGGTGAGACTACCAAGACAGTGACCGTCACAGTGCTCGGCGATCTAGTCACGGAAAGCGCTGAGACCTTTGCAGTTAATCTGACGAACGCACTACCGACGACTGGCGCGCGGATTCCTGACAATCAGGGAATTGGCACGATTCTCGACACCGCCGCAGTTCCGACGCCAACGCCGACTCCCGTTCCCACTCCAACACCAACCCCGACGCCAACACCTTCACCGACACCGACACCTTCACCGACACCTGTACCAACCCCGACGCCAACAACGGTGCAGTTCAGTCAATCGGCTTACAGCATTGCGGAGAATGGCGGCAGCGTGCAGATCACTGTCACGCGCACGGGCAATACGAGCGCGGCCTCGACGGTTGATTACGCCACCTCTGACGGCTTCGGTCTGGCCGATTGCAGCACCAGCAACAGTCTGGCCTCAGAACGGTGTGATTATCTGACGGCGCTCGGCACACTGCGCTTCGCCGCGGGCGAGACCGCCCGCACGTTCAAGGTCTTCATCACCGATGACACTCGTTTGGAAGGCACCGAGACACTGACACTGACGCTCAGTAATCCTACCGCAGCGACTGTACTGGGCACGCCAGTTACCTCGACACTCTCGATTACGGACGACGATACGCAACCGTCAACGAGCACGCTCATCGACGGCAACGAGTTCTTCATCCACCAGCAGTATCTGGACTTCCTCTACCGCGAGCCGGATCAGATAGGCTTCGCGAACTGGCTGGCGACTCTCCAGGGCTGTCCCGACTCAGGCTTCGGAGACCAGAACGTGACGTGCGACCGCGTGCATATCGCGAAGAGTTTCTTCGCGTCGGAGGAGTTCGGCGAGCGTGGGTATTTCATCTATCGCTTCTACCATGCGGCGCTTGGCCGGCGACCGACCTATCGGGAGTTCACACGTGACATGCAGCGGATCGGCGGACAGATGAGTCCGGCGGAGACGGAAGCGAGCAAGCTGGCCTACATCGCAGACTTTGTGCAGCGTGCGGAGTTCGTCAGTATCTATGCTGGATTAACAACAGCGAACATGGCCGCGCAGTTCGTCGGAAAACTGGAGCAGACGGCGGGCGTGCAGATCACAGAGCCTGCGCGCGCACAGCTAATCAGCCAGATGCAGAGCGGAGCGAAGACGGCTGGAGAGACGTTGCGGGCATTCCTGGAACGACAGGAAGTCTTCGACGCATTCTTCAACCGTGGGTTCGTCTCGATGCTCTACTTCGGGCACCTAAGACGTGATCCAGATAACCTTGGGTACAACAACTGGGTAGTGACGCTCGACGCATCGAGGGATTACCGCCATCTAACGTTCGGGTTCATCTACTCGACGGAGTATCGTGGAAGATTCGGTAGGCCGTAGGAAGCGTTGGTTTGGGTACGTGCACTACTGATTCGGAAGGCGTACTAAAAACTTTCGAGTTGCCCAAGCTAGAGCGGAAAGGGAAGCACACGCCAGCAGCAAATGTTGGCGTGTGCTTCCCTTTATCTATTGTTGACAATTACTTGTGCCTTTAATGTGTGGCGCTTCTTTTTGCCATTCGGCTGAGAATGGTTGCGCCGGTTAGCTAAGTACGTGAATAACAGTTACCTGAAATTGCGTCCGATAATATATATTATGTAGTTATAGCTTTACATCGAAGCGAGGTGCTATCACCTTGACAGTCTGAAACACGACTGTTAAAGTACGCGATCTTTTGAGTATTTATTCAGTAATTCAGAACCAGCCAATTCTTTCTTTAAGGAGCTAATCATTTGAGTACCGAAGGAAGTTACCTGTTTACCTCCGAATCTGTGACGGAGGGACATCCAGATAAGATTGCGGATCAAATTTCAGACAGCATACTGGACGCAGTGTTGGCGGAAGACCCGCACGGGCGCGTCGCCTGCGAAACGCTTGTGACAACCGGCTTGATCGTTATCGCTGGCGAAATTACTACTTCTGCGCGCGTCGATTTCCCGCAGGTGGCACGTGAAACCGTTCGAGAAATAGGTTATACAAGAGCCAAATACGGTTTTGACTGCGAAACTTGCAGCGTCTTATCAGCGATTGACCGGCAGTCACCAGACATTGCTATGGGTGTCGATACGGGCGGTGCTGGCGATCAGGGATTGATGTTCGGATTTGCCTGTAACGAAACGCCAACCTTGATGCCGCTGCCAATTCAGTTGGCGCATCAGCTTGCCGCCAAGTTATCTGAAGTGCGCAAATCGCAGGAACTTCCCTATCTGCGCCCGGACGGTAAGTCTCAGGTGACAATTGAGTATAGAGACGGAAGACCATTTAGGGTTGACGCTGTAGTGATTTCCTCACAGCACGATCCGAAAGTCTCAAATACACAACTACGCACGGAAATCATTGAGCAAGTTATCGGGCGTACCATTTCGCAGGAATTGATCGATAAAGACACGAAATATCACATCAATCCGACTGGACGCTTTGTCACAGGCGGCCCGCAGGGCGATGCAGGGCTAACGGGGCGTAAAATCATAGTAGATACATACGGCGGTTACGCGCCGCATGGCGGCGGCGCATTTTCCGGCAAAGACCCTACTAAGGTTGACCGCTCCGCAGCATATATGGCGCGCTATGTGGCAAAGAATATTGTCGCAGCAGGTCTGGCAGATCGCTGTCTCGTACAGTTGGCTTATGCAATAGGCGTAGCAGACCCTGTCTCCGTGCTGGTTGATACGGGCGGGACAGGCCGGGTCGGTGAAGCGGCACTCGCCTCGCTTGTGCGCGAGCATTTCAAATTAACGCCACGTGGCATTATCGAAGAACTTCAACTGCGCAGACCTATTTACAAGCGTACCGCCGCTTATGGCCACTTCGGACGCGAAGACGCAGAGTTCACATGGGAAGCAACGAATCGCGCAGAGGGTTTGCGCACCGCGGCTGGCATCTGAGGGCAGGTGGCGGCAGCTAACGGTTTCAGATGCCACCCATTTACTGTATTCCTACTTAACTATTTCAAGAGGACAAGCATCATGAGCGCAACGCGTTCGGTTGAATTTGACATTAAGGATATATCGCTCGCGCCCGATGGAAAGCGCAGAATTGAATGGGCGGAACGAGAAATGCCCGTTTTGCGCTTGATACGCGAACGTTTCGGTAAAGATAAACCACTACAAGGCGTGCGCCTTGTGGCCTGCGCACATGTTACTACGGAAACGGCAAATTTGGTGCGGGCTTTGCAAGCAGGCGGCGCAGAGACAGTTTTAATCGCCTCTAATCCGCTTTCAACACAAGATGATGTCGCTGCCTCGCTGGTCTCCGATTGGGGCGTGCCAGTGTACGCCATCAAGGGCGAATCAACCGAGACGTATAACAGGCATGTGCGCACAGCACTGGATTCTCATCCGCAAATCATTATAGATGATGGTTCAGATGTCGTTGCTACTTTAATTAAAGAACGGCAAGCACAAATTAAGGAAGTGCTCGGATCAACGGAGGAAACGACGACGGGTATCGTACGCTTGCGCGCGATGGAAGCGGCGGGAGTGCTGCCCTTTCCCGCGATGGCAGTCAACGATGCGCAGACCAAACATTTCTTCGATAACCGTTACGGCACAGGCCAATCAACTATTGACGGAATTATACGCGCGACAAACATACTAATTGCCGGACGCACATTCGTCGTCGTCGGCTATGGTTGGTGTGGCAAGGGCGTCGCTTTACGCGCGCGCGGTTTGGGCGCAAATGTGATCGTCACCGAGATTGATCCGATCAAGGCTGTTGAAGCGGTGATGGATGGTTTTCGTGTGATGCCTATGATCGAGGCCGCTGCCGTGGGCGATTTATTCGTTACCGTGACGGGTAATCGACATGTGGTTGACGGCCAACACTTCGCTCGCATGAAAGATGGCGCAATTGTCTGCAACAGCGGCCACTTTGATCTGGAACTAAATCTGGAAGCGCTCCAAGGGATAGCTGAGCCAAGGCAGGAAGTACGCCGCTTCGTCGAGGAATACAGAGTCAAAGAGACAGGGAACCGCGTTATGGTCTTGGGCGAAGGTCGCTTAATCAACTTGGCTGCAGCCGAAGGTCATCCTGCCAGCGTGATGGATATGAGTTTCGCCAATCAAGCGCTTTCGGTCGAATATTTAGTGCGCAATCAGGGACAGATGGCAGCGGGCGTGCATATCCTACCGCGGGAAGTAGATACTGAAATTGCCGGCCTCAAATTGAATGCCCTCGGTATTCAATTTGATACTTTGACGGCTGAGCAAGTTGAATACATGAATAGCTGGGAAACAGGCACCTGAGAAATTTCTTCGTACCTCGTACCTAAAGTAAAAGAGTAGCCGTTTGATGAGCACGAATCACACCCGGCTACTCTTTCTATGTGCGCGAACGTGCCAGCAAATAGCCACCAATCGAAGCGAAAATGGCAACCGGTGACCATGCAGCAAGCGTTACAGGCAGCAGGCCGTAAGTCCCCATTTGCCGGAAACCACCTGTTGTCGCCCAGAATCCCAGTCCGATGGCTAACGCCAAACAAAGTGCGGCAATTGCGCTTCGCCTTCCAAAGGAAAGCGCGAGCGGCATCCCCACCAGCGCCAGTACGATTGATCCGAACGGTTCTGCATATTTCCCTTGCAGTGCTATCAGTAATGTGCGCATTGCGTCATCTTGCCGGTGCACGTTCTGTATGTATGAGCTTAACTCCTTTGCGCTTAACTGCGCCGGGTTTTTAAGCATAGGCTTAAAAGCTTCGCGGGTTTCGGCCTTGCTTAAGCTGCTGGTCGGGCCATTTTCCTCCGTCACTTGCCCGCCGCTCAACTTCAGAACTGTGCCGTCACGGATTAAGAGCGTGTGCGGCGCGCTCCACGTGGCGAGGCTTCCCTGCCGAATAGTTTTCAGATGCACCGCTTCATCGTCGAATTCGTAAACGGCAAGTTTCGACAGCGACTTCTTTTCATCATTAAATTCGTAAGCATATAAGCGTCCGGCGGTAGTGTCTGTCGAAGCGAGCCACTGTCTTCCGACGGGCGTGACGGCCTGCGGTGCACGATGTTTAATACGCATCCTCAGCGCATCCTGCCGCTGGTAGGACTTCGGCATCAAACGTTCTTGAATCATCCATGCGCCTATCGCTACCATCACAGACAATAACACTCCCGGCAACATCAATCTGTAGACACTTTGTCCGCTCGCCCACCAAGCCACAGACTCACTGCGCTTGGACAGTAAGGCATAAGCCGTAAGGACAGCCAAAAGTACGCTGGCGGGCAGCACCTGTACGCTGACGAGTGGTAGCAAAAACAGCATGTAGCGGACGATCAAGCCCACCTCCGCACTATTTTCAATGATTGAGCGTGACAGCTCGAACAAGGTAAAAATGAGAAAAATTGCCACCAGCGAAACAAAAGCAAAAGCGAAGCTTGTGCCAAGAGAGAGCGCTAGACTCACATCCAGCAAGCTTGGAAAGCCCGCCCAACGCACACCGCCAAACCTTTCTTTGACGCAATTCTTCTCCGTCCGCCCCGTCCCGTATTCCTTTGGTTGCCGCAAAGTAAGAGAAGCTTTTACCAATCGCCCAAGGCCGTCATGACGCCCTGTAAACAGCAACCATGCACTACACAGCAAAGTTAGAGCGGTTGCCCCCCACACACCTACTAACAAAGGCACTGTGCCCGCCCGACTCAATTGTTCACCGATCAGGGACAGTAGGTAATATGCCACCAGAGTTGAGATGGATAACAGCATCCCCATACCTCTACCTCCCTTTTTAATACGCAGGCCGATCCCTGCGCCCAACAGCGCGAACAACAGCGGTGCCACGCAGAGCGCAGCCCTTTTCTGCTGCTGCGTGGAGGCGTCGCGCGCCGCCGCACCGCTTTTCGTTGCGGCGTACGCTCCAAGCTCATGCCAACTCATTTCTTCGAGTTTGATCCCGCCATGTAGTTGCTCTAAGATGTCTTTGCGCCCTGTCTCCAGTTGGAAACGCAATTGCGCTAAGCGCGTCGCAACGTATGAGCCTTTAGAGTTTGCCGTCGGTAATTCAACTGAGACGGCATCGCTTAAAACCAATTCGGATTGCTCTGCGGATGTGTCTATACGCCCGCTGCGCGCCGTCACGATTCTTTGCATACCTGTTTTTTCGTCTTCCGCGTAAATAAAAACCCTGCCCCAAATGCCTTGCTCTTTGTCACCGTCCCGTACATAAATCAGGTAATGCGGTATCTCTGTATTAAAAGAACCGGGTTCGACAGGGGAATCTAATTTGGACAGTGCCCCGCGTATTGCTGTCTGGCGCAAAGCGCGTGCAGAGTAAGGCGCGGCTTTCAAGTTGATCCATGTTGCTGCTAAAGTGATGACGATTCCCGTCAATAGCACAGGCAACACCATACGCCATGTCCCGACGCCTGCGGCACGCATCGCGATGAACTCGCTATCCCCACCCAAGCGGCTGAAGCCTATTAAAATTCCCGCGAGCGTCGCCATCGGCAACGTGAAGACCAGCACACTAGGCACAAGCGCCAGCGCTACTTGCGTCGCCAGCCCGCTCTGCACCTGTACGACAAGCAGCAATTCGGCAAAACGGCTTGATTGCTGCGCGAATAACATCACTGTCAATAATGCCAGCGCCAGCAATATATAAGGCACTATCGCCGCCAGTATGTAGCGCTCAATTAATCTGCCGCCTGTTCCCATAATCTTATTTGCAGTTGATAATACCGCCGTTTGTTATACGTGTCGGAGACTTTCAATGTCGCCTGTGTTTCGTCTCTACATGATCGAGCTATGGCAGGAATTCACCGCTCACGCGTCGGCTACTTACGTTCCAGCACGCGCTCTATCAAGCGGCGTGTCCATTGCGCCGTTTCAGCACGTGATTCTACCGTATAACTGATCCATCTTTGGGCGAACTCACAGGGATGCAATCTAAGTGCTGCGCGCAACACCTCGCGTGTGTTTGCAGACAGTAGCTCGCCTCTGCCATGGCTACAGCACTCACCGCGCAATTTGCTTTCCGCATTGAAATAAGTGTTCTCTGCTTCTGTGAAATGTCTGTGGCAGTCCGTGCATACATGTGTGGCGGGCATGAACCCTGACAGCTTTAGTGTCCATACTTCAAAATAGCATTTGATGGCCGCGCTACTTTCCGGCTTGTCAGCTAACGTTTCCAGACTCGCGCTGAGCAATCGAAAGAGATTTTCATTCGGTTCATGCGGTGGTGCGAAATCTAAAACTAATGCACCCACAGAGGCCATTGCCATAGCCACTTCGACGGTGCGTCCCAACTCAAAATACGAGCGCTGTATTTCAGTTTGTTTGAGCGTCGCCAGCTCACGCCCTTCCTTTTCGAAATAACTCAGGTTAATCAAAGTAAAAGGCTCCAGAGCGGCTCCAAATTTACTTCTTAATCGCCGCGCGCCGTGCGCCACGCCGTGCCTGATCCCGCAGCAACGCGTCAGGTAGACAACTATCTTGTCTGCTTCCGCCAAATTGTATGTGCGTAAAATTATTGCTTCTGTGTCAACCAGTCCCATTTTGCAAGCAACGTATTCCCATTAATTATTATCGGACGCGCCCTAACCGCCGCTCGGTATAAAATATAAAATCCAGCCAAGCACTAAACCCGCGAGGAGAAACTGCCCGAAGATTTTCAAACCGTAAACGGCACGTGCCCGCACTGCCCCGTTTGAGACTGTCCCGAATATTATGCTAACCAATATGGCAAAAAGGCCTAAGATCAAAAAATGTGTCATGATTTTCGTTTCGCAGCGATGTCAAAAGCGTCCAGCATACAAAGATAATTCAGTAACCCTGCGCCCCATAAAAATGTATTGCCGTACTCGAAAGTGGCACGCTCTGCGTGCTCTGTAAAACCCATCTTCAGCAACCAGCAGACAAAATACAGTGCGCCTGCTCCGGCGTTGGCAATTAAAGGCGGCAACTGTAATAAGAGATTTACATCCTGCTGTTTATCCTGTCCAAGAGCCGGAAATAAATGCCCACCAAGTGCAAGCCCCGTCAGAAACATCAAGCAGACAGACGTTCCCTGCAAGATACCACGCTGCCAAGTCCCCATCAGAAGGTGTCCACCACCCGGGATCAGCCAACCAAGCGTACCAATTGCCCAAGCGCTCGTCGGCACTGCCGCACCAGCCTTTGCTTCGCTCGTTCTTTGCCCCATTTAATTTTCTCCTTCACCAATGCGCTGTGTTAATAAATGCTCTACGTTAAAGCTTTTCATCAATAGTCGGCACTCCGACCAACTTTATGTATTACCGTAATGGTTGAGTTTTATTTCTCAGTAACTGTTGTAGTTATGTGCTTCCACAACGACCCGCAGAAAACTCTCTTACTTGATAATACCCTTCGCTCGCGCACGGTCGACAGAGAATGTTTCCATTCATTGCTAATAATTCCCTGCCGTCGTTGATACCTTCATTACATTGCGCACAAATAACACGAGAACGTGGACGACCCGGCTCATCCGCTTTACTATAAGAGACGATGACACGTTCCGTCTTGAACAATTCGGAATCGGAGGCTTCTCTGTAGGCGCGTAACTGTCTCTCTTTTTTGCCAGCGATAAAAGGATACAAGGTATCCGCAAGTTCGCGTGCTTCTTCCATGGCGACGATGCGCCATGCTTCCTGTGTCTCTATATTAAAGAAGGTCGCCGCAACCTTACCGTAATCAAAGTATTTCAGGCTCCTTTTCCCTAAACGCACGCCCGTCACGGCGCTCACAGCGTCCGTCATACAACGATCAATTTCAACCCACACGATCAGCTTTTTGCGATCCACTCCGCGTGGGTCAGGCACATCACTTAAACGACAGCCGAGCAGTGCCATACGCACGCCCAACACTTGCCCCGCGCAGATGTGGCCATGTAGCCTCTCACACTCTGACAGTAAAACATTCAAATCGTATGTCATTCTTCGTTAGGTAAAATTCTTAGACGGTTAATATAATTAATAAGATAAATATGCGCCCCGTGTCTTCATGAATTCCTTTAAGGGTTCACGCCAACCTTTCTCGATCTCCTCAAGTGTTTCCCCACGTTCTATCGCCAAGCGTAAGCGTGACGTGCCCGCAATGACATCAAAAGGATTTTTGTCGTAGACATATTCGTATGGCGGCTCTTTCCAGCGAAAATCCTCTGTGTATAAATTATAAGCGATTTTCACGGTGGCGATTCCCGCCAGCACAGGCTCAAATTCATCGCGCTCTGTGACGTGCAATTGCACTCCACCGCATGTCTGCTTCGCGTGCTTTTGAAACGTCGGCTGAAAATAGCACGGGCGAAAATAAACGCCCGGCAAACTTAGCTTGGCAAGTTCAAGCGCATATTCTTCTGCCTGTATAAAGGGCGCGCCGATCAATTCAAAAGGGCGTGTCGTGCCGCGCCCTTCCGATAGCTGCGTGCCTTCCAGATGGACTGTGCCGGGGAACACTGTCGCGCTCTCCAGCGTAGGCATGTTTGGCGAAGGCAACACCCATGGAACGTTTGTTTCATCCATCCACAACTCGCGCCTCCAGCCATCCATCAAAACCAGTTCCAACTCACAACCTATCCCGTATTCTTCGTTGAATAACCTTGCCAATTCGCAGACGGTCATGCCGTGTCGCGTCGGTATCGGAAATTGCCCGACGAATGAGGCGTAGGCCGGATCAAGTACCGTTCCCGCAACGAACACACCTGTAATAGGGTTAGGACGATCACATACTATAACTTTTTTGCCATATTTTTTCGCAGCGCGCATACAATTCGCCAGCGTGTAAATAAACGTGTAAATACGGCAGCCGACATCCTGCATGTCAAAAACCAGCACATCCACATTTTCGAGCATTTCTTCGGTCGGCTCACGCGTCTCCGAATAAAGCGAGTAAATCGGCAGTTTCGTCACACTGTCAAAGGCGTGAGATGTTTCCACCATGTTGTCCTGCACATCCCCGCGTATGCCGTGCTGTGGCCCGAACAGCGTCGTTAAATTGATCTCGCTATGTTCATCGAAAACGTCTGCCAGATGACGCAATTCGTGATTCACGGAGGCTTGATTACAGATTAAACCGACGCGCGCGCCGCCGAGCAAATCAATGCGCTCACCAAGCAGTTTTTCTACGCCCAGCACTGTTTTATGCGCGCCTGCGAACCCGCTGTTTTTCGATTTCTCCATTATCTTCTCGTCCCGTTGAATTCGTAACGGTAAAGGATTGCCGTAGCCATCCACATCACACGGCTTTCCTTCTCTCAACTCATTGCTCAAACGATTGGCAAGCGCCAACAGCCTGTGCGCGTGGCTGTGCATTTCATCAATCCATAACAAAGCTTTTGAATTTGTTGCAACTTCAGATTCTCTTCCGATCTGGCGGGCGATTTCATCTCTCACGGCCACCAGTCGCAGTCCACGTTCATACAATATCTCGGCCGCCATTGACCGCTCTTCTCTTAACAACCCCAACAACAAATGCTCTGTCCCGATGTGACGGTGCTGTAATCTATCACTTTCTTCATGCGCATAGGCCAGCACGCGCTTCGTTTCCGGCGCTAAGGGCAATTCCACGCTTGTTGAGATCTTTTCTCTGAGCAGCGTGCGCCCTTCGATCTCTTTGCGAATCGCTTCAATCGAGACTTGCGCGCGTGGAAAGAATCTTCCCGTTAACGTCTTATCTTCTCTCATCAAGCCCAAGAGTAAATGCTCCGGTTCGATGGCCGGTGCCCCGAATTGGCTGGCTTCATAGCGCGCAAAGAAAATCACACGCCGCGCTTTCTCTGTGTATCGCTCGAACATACTTTCTTAGCTACAAAAAAAATTGCTCCACTGCAAAAACAATCACAATCTTCGTTATCGGACGCGGGTGGGTTATTGAAAGGCACTGATCGCGTCTGTGCGCTGCCGCCTGTACTGCTGTGCTTGATCGGCGAAACGCGCGAAAATGGCCTGCGCAAAGTCGTCCTGCTCCCAAGCGATTTCAGGATGCCACTGCACTGCCAACGCGAACCTTTCCGCACGCGTGTCTTCCAAGCCCTCTACCAGCCCGTCCGCTGTCCAAGCAGTTGCTGCTAAGTCGCGCCCGATTTTTTCAATCGCTTGGTGATGATGGCTGTTGACGAGCGCCGTCTCCGCGCGCGCAAGTTCACGCAAAAGGCTTTCCGGCAAAAATCGCACGCGATGCGAGCGCCTGTCTCTGGGGCTTCCCTGCTCGTGTTTGATCGCCTGCGGCAATTCCGTGCGTATGTCTTGAATCAAAGTGCCGCCACGCGCGACGTTTAGAATTTGCATCCCGAAACAGATTGCCAACAGCGGCAATGCCCTGCGTTCGATCTCCGCCAGTAACAACAAATCTGTTTCGTCTTTGACAGGCTGCACTGTGCCTAGGTGCGCGTGCGGTTCGCTTTCATAACGCAGTGGGTCTACGTCCGAATCGCTGCCCGGCAGCAATACGCCGTCTAAATCCTCTGCCAGTGCAGCGATATACTCTGCTTTCGGAATCAAAGGAATCAAGACCGGCACGCAATTCGCCGCTTCCAACGCTTCCGCGTAAAAACGCGCCAGATAAAAACGATTCGTTTCCCACTCTATGCGCGTCGTGATTCCGATCCGCGCACGGCTCTTGTGCAATATCATCCGAGCTACCTCTTAAACTACCAATCCATCAGTTTATCTTGCCGCCTTGCATCATACCGCAAAATTAATTTGAACGCCCGCCCGCCTCTTTTGCTTCCAGCTCCGTCTTCCACAAACGAAAAGGCCAACGAATATTTTGCGTCAAAGGCTTTGGCGCAGCTTGACTTACCTTCGCGCGTCTTTCTATAGTTCTCGTTTCTTATGACACAGAAAAAATCCGCGCGTGTGCGCAGCACAACAATTTTACTCGTGCGCAAAAACGGCCATGTCGCGCTCGCCGGCGACGGGCAGGTAACGATGGGTGACACCATTATGAAAAGCGGCGCACGCAAAGTTCGACGCCTCTACAATGAACGCATTCTCGCAGGCTTTGCAGGAGCTACCGCAGATGCTTTTTCGCTTTTGACTCGCTTTGAAAGCAAGCTCGAACAATATCATGGCAACCTTGAGCGCGCTGCCATCGAACTCAGTAAAGAATGGCGGACGGACAAAATCCTGCGTCATCTCGAAGCACTGCTCGTTGTCGCCGACGACAAAACTTCTTTTCTATTGTCCGGCAACGGCGACGTGATCGCGCCAGATGACGGGGTGCTCGCCATCGGCTCCGGCGGTTCTTTCGCACTCGCCGCCGCGCGCGCACTCTACAACCACACGGAATTGAGCGCGCGCGACATCTGCGCCGAAGCCATGCGCATCGCCGGGGAAATCTGCATCTACACGAACAGCAACGTTATCATCGAAGAACTCTGAGAAGACAGTTTTCAGTTTTGAGTTTTCAGAATTCGTTTATCGACTGAAAACTCAAAACTGAAAACTCAAAACTGAACATGGTTATTTATCTTTCAGGCGAAACGGATCAGGATGCGCGTTTAGACGAAATGACGCCGCGCGAAATCGTCACAGCGCTCGACAAGCATGTTGTCGGCCAGCGCGAAGCCAAGCGCGCTGTCGCCATCGCATTGCGCAATCGTGTCCGCCGCCAAAAACTTCCGCCCGACATGGCCGCCGATGTGATGCCGAAAAATATTATTATGATCGGCTCAACCGGCGTCGGCAAAACAGAGATCGCGCGCCGCCTTGCGCGTATGTCCAACTCGCCTTTTCTCAAAGTCGAAGCCTCCAAGTTCACAGAAGTCGGTTACGTCGGGCGCGATGTCGAAAGCATGATACGTGACTTGACGGAGATCGCCATCGAGATGATGCGCGAAGAAAAAGCGGACGAAGTCGCGGATAAAGCCGAACTCAATGTCGAAGAGCGCATACTTGATTTGCTGCTTCCCGCGTCGAAAACATCCAACGCTTCCGCCATCTTTGATTTCGACGCCGAAAACACATCTGCCGATCTTCAAACAGCTCACGAACCAAATGACGCCGCCGTCGAAACCTCTCCCGCCGCTTCGCGCGACGACAACCATTTCCAACGCACGCGCGAGAAATTGCGCGCGCAGCTTCGCGAAGGCAAATTGGATAATCGCATTGTTGAAATCGAAATGCGCGAAAAGAATTTCCCGACCATCGAACTCGCCGGCCCGCAGGGTATCGAAGAGATGGGCATCAACATGAAAGACATGCTCGGCAATCTTTTTCAGGGACGCACCAAGCGGCGCAAGATGCGCGTTGATGAAGCTCTCGAATATTTGATGCAGGAAGAAGAAGAGCGCCTGATAGACATGGATACAGTGGCGCGCGCCGCCCTCGAACGCGTCGAATCCGCTGGCATTATCTTTCTCGACGAACTGGACAAAATCGCCGGGCGCGAAGGCGGACACGGCCCTGACGTTTCGCGCGAAGGAGTGCAGCGCGACATTCTGCCGATTGTCGAAGGTACAACCGTCAACACGCGCTACGGCATGGTGCGCACGGATCACATACTGTTTATTGCCGCAGGCGCTTTTCACGTCTCTAAACCTTCCGATCTGATCCCTGAATTGCAGGGGCGCTTTCCGATTCGCGTCGAACTGGAATCTTTGACCGTTGAAGACTTCAAACGCATTTTAACAGAACCGAAGAACGCTTTGATAAAGCAGTATCAAGCCTTGCTTGAAACAGAAGGCATCGAATTAGAATTCACGGACGACGCCATTGATACCATCGCCAACTTCGCCGCGCGCGTCAACGAGAATACGGAAAACATAGGCGCGCGCAGACTTCATACGATTGTCGAAAAGCTTTTAGATGAAATCAGTTTTGAGGGGCCTGACCTTGAGCCGAAACAACAACGCATAGACGCTGCCTATGTTCAACGTATGCTCGCCGAAACAGTTAAAGATCAAGACCTCAGCCGCTACATTTTATGAGCGCACAGCACACTCTTTTTTGTTGATTTGCCTGCAACACTTTTAACCCAAGTGAACATTCTCCGTCAGACTTTTCATCTGCGAGCGTTGATGCTTTTGTTCATCGTTACCGCTTGCCTCTTCAATGGTGCGTGCGGTAAACGCCGTCCGCCGCTTCCGCCCATTGAACGCGTGCCGCAACGCACGGAACTTCTCTCCGGCGCGCAACAAGGTAATCAAGTGATTTTGAGTTGGCCTGCGCCGCAACGCAATGCCGCAGACAGCAGCGTACAAAGTATTCGCCGCATAGATGTCTTTCGTCTCGCCGAAAGCCCGAACGCGCCCTTGCCGCTCACCGAAGAAGAATTTTCGCGCCGTTCGACTTTGATCGGCTCCGTCGATTTTGAAGGGATTAAAGATGCAGTGGATTCTTTGTCCTACACGGACACGCTCGAACTCGCGGGCGAGCAAACGCGCCTACGCTACGCGCTTCGCTATGCCAACGCATCCGGCCAGCGCGCAGCCTTCTCTAACTTTCTTTTGATCGAACCTGCCGCGCGCATCGCCCAAACGCCCGTGCTCTCTGCCCCGCAAGTGTCGGAAACTGCCGTCACACTCAATTGGCAAGCGCCCGCCGCTAATATAGACACTTCGACGCCCGTCAATCTTCTCGGCTACAATGTTTACCGCAGCGATAAAGCCATCAACAGTCAGGGTCAAACGCCCATCAACAACGCGCTCGTCAGCAACACGTCTTACGCAGATAAAACTTTTCGCTTCGGCGAGCAATACAGCTACGTCGTGCGCTCCGTCTCGCTCGGCACGGGCGGCGCGCAGGTCGAAAGCCTCAACTCGAACGCAGTCACAATCACCCCTGTTGATATCTTTCCACCGTCCGCGCCGACTTCGATCAGTATTGCTGCCGCCCCGAATCGTTTGTCGCTCTTTTTTCCTGCGAACAGGGAGCGCGATGTCGCAGGCTACTACGTTTACCGCACGCTTGATCCTAATTTGCCGAAAGAGCGTTGGACGCGAATTACCGAGACGCTTTTGACGCGCACCACTTTTCAGGACGAAACGGTTGAATCCGGCAAAAAATATTATTATTACCTAATTGCTGTGGACACCGCCGGTAACGCAAGCAATTCATCCGAGACAATGGGCGAGACTGTTCCCTAACTCCTACGAAATTATGAAAATCTGCCGCTTTACGGATCAACATAACCTCACGCCGCGCTACGGTGTGATCGACGAACACGAAAACAATTTGCGCGCGATTACCGGCGATGATCTGTTCACTTCCGATTTGCTGCTTGAAGAAAAAACACTGCCGCTTTCGCATGTGCGCCTTCTTGCGCCTGTTGCGCCGTCAAAAATAGTATGCGTCGGACGCAATTACAAAGAGCACGCGGCGGAACTCGGCAATCCTCTGCCGCCCGAACCGCTGCTCTTTCTCAAGCCGCCTTCCTCCATTATCGCCGATGGTGAAGCGATAGAGCTTCCGGCGCAATCGAATCAAGTCGAACACGAAGGTGAACTCGGGGTCGTTATCGGACGCAGGGCGCGGCGACTGAGTGCTGAAACGAATCCGCTCGATTATGTTTTCGGATATACGATTATCAACGACGTGACGGCGCGTGATCTGCAACGCCAAGACGTGCAGTTTACGCGCGCTAAATCTTTCGATACTTTTTGCCCTACGGGGCCGTTCATCGTCACAAGCATTGACGCGTCAGATGTTCAAATCACGACGCGCGTGAACGATGCGATTAAGCAGCAGGCGCGGACAAGCTCTATGATCTTTCAAGTGCCGGAGTTGGTGCGTTATATCTCTTTTGTGATGACATTGCTGCCCGGCGATTTGATTGCGACGGGCACACCCGCAGGCGTCTCCAAATTAAGTGTGGGCGATAGAGTTGAAATCGAAATCGAGAGTCTAGGCGTGCTGCGCAACACTGTGCGAAGCGGCGGCGTGACGTCGCAGTGATTTTAGCGTTGTCGAAATCTCGGTTATGACAGAGTACGTTGTCAGCGCGCGCGAGTTGACGAAAATTTATGATACGCGCCGCGCCGTCGATAATATTTCTTTCGCGGTCAGGCGCGGCGAAGCATACGGATTTCTGGGGCCGAACGGTGCCGGTAAATCGACGACGATGCGCATGATCGCGTGTCGCACGCCGCTCTCCGGCGGACAACTCTTTGTTGAGAACCTCGATGTCAACGCGTCTGCGCGTAGCATACGCTCGCTCATCGGCGTCGTCCCGCAGGAAAATAATTTAGACCCGGACTTGAACGTTCGTGAAAATCTTTTGGTGCAGGCTCGTTACTATCGTCTGCCACGCGCCGAAGCGCTTACCAGAAGCGCGGAACTGTTAAAATTTACAGGACTCGAAAAGCGCGTTGACGCGCGTATTGAACACTTGTCCGGCGGGATGAAACGCCGTTTGATGATCGCACGCGCGCTGCTTCACAAACCGTGCCTGCTTGTGCTGGACGAACCGACGACGGGACTTGACCCACACGTCAGGCAGGAAATCTGGCAGCGGCTCGAAGAATTGCGACGCACGAGCGGCATCACCATACTGCTCTCCACGCACTACATGGAAGAAGCAGAGAAACTGTGCGAGCGTTTGCTTGTGCTGGATCGTGGGCGCATTCTCGCAGAAGGCACGCCGCGCGATTTAGTGCAACAGAAAGTTTCACGCTTTGCTTTAGAAGTACGCGATGCCGACGATCTGCCTTTGCGCGCAACAACGTCCAAGGAAATCGCGGCTGTTAAAAGAAACGGCGCGCATTATTACTTCGCCGCCACGCCCGAACTGCTCGCGCCATTGATGAAAGAGTTCACAGACAAACGCGTGTTGCTGCGCCCTTCCAATCTCGAAGACGTGTTTTTGCAGATCGTCAACTCGAATGAAGATGAAGATGCTTGAGGCTGATAAGTGTGATCAACGAAGTTAGAGGGGCTGTCAAAGGTGCGCACTCTGAAGTTTCCGTGCGCACATACAAATATGACGGCGCGCTTCACAAACAATGGCGCGCAAGACTTGTGCGGCGCGAAGACGAACTGCTGGTATTTGACGCACAGTTTGCCGAAACGATTCATCACACGCTGTTGGGTACAATTGAGCGCGGCACGATCAGTACGGAGTATTACTGGTTGAATCGTCCGTACAATGTTTTTCGTTTCAGCACGCAGGCAGGCGAGTTGCGAAACTTTTACTGCAACGTCAATCAACCGCCAACGTTCGACGGGCGCGTTTTGAGCTACGTCGATCTGGATATAGATGTGCTGGTAGACGTTGATTTTTCTTACAAAGTTTTAGATGAAGATGAATTTGCTTTTAACGCTGTGCGCTACGCTTATCCAGAGTCGTTGCAAGTTGCTGCTAAACAGGCGCTGTCGGAGCTAATAGAATTGATCGAAGCACGCCGTTTCCCTTTCGATGATGAAACTGCGAAAGGCTGATATATGTTTGAAGCTGACGCTTTATCTCAAACACACTCTGCGCCGAACGAGCGACGCGCGTTTGCTTTGGCACGCGTTAATTTGCGAGATGCTTGGAGCGTGTGGCGGCGCAATCTGGATGTGTATTTGCGTTTGTGGAAAATGGAACTCGCCGCGCCTTTGATCGAACCGTTTTTTATGATCTTTGCGTTCGGCTGGGGCGTCGGCTCGCTCGTCGCAGCGCGCGTTGAAGGTGTGCCGTATTTATCTTTCGTCGGCGCGGGCGTGCTCGCCTTTACAGTCATTTCGCGCGCGCTTTTTGAAACGACTTACGGCTCTTACTTTCGTATGGTTTATCAATCAACATATGATGCTATCTTAGCGACGCCCGTGGACGTGGAATCGCTCGCCTTTGCGGAGATTTGGTGGGCTGTCACGAAGGCCGCGATTGATGCGTGTTTGATACTGATCGTGCTTGTCATTTTTGGCGCGGCGACCTCCTTTTACGCAGTGCTCGTGCCGTTGCCTTTGATCACAGGCAGTTTCTTTATCGCAGGATTTTCGCTCGGCGTCACGGCGCACATACACGATATAGACAATTACAATCTTTACCTTGCGATCTTTTTTTCGGCGATCTTTCTGTGCGGCGCTTGGTTTCCCGTCGGCGCTTTGCCGCGAGCGCTGCAAGTGCTGGCGTGGTTGATTCCAATCACTTCTGCGATTGATTTAACGCGCGCCGCTTTGAACGGAAACTTCGCTACGCGCCACTTTCTCGAATTCTTTTATTTACTGCTCACAGCATTCCTTTCTATCGAATGGGCTTTGCGCTCTTTACGAAGGCGCATGGTCGCCTGATTCGCAGGAAAACATAGATGGCTACAACGCGAAAACAAACCGAACCAACAACGAAACCCGCCGCGACGAAACTCGAACGCTTGAAGCAACGCTCTGCTGAGGCGTTGGCGGGCGTTGGCGACGCGCGCGTTGAAAAGCAGCACGCCGCAGGCAAACTGACGGCGCGTGAACGCATAGATTTTCTGCTCGATGAAAATAGCTTTGAAGAATTCGATAAGCTCGTCGTGCATCGCTCGCGTGATTTCGAGATGGATAAACAATTGTATCCGGGCGACGGCGTCGTCACAGGCCATGGCTTAATCGACGGGCGGCGCGTTTTCGTCTTCGCGCAGGATTTTACTGTCTTCGGCGGCTCGCTCTCGGAAACTCACGCGGCGAAGATTTGCAAAGTAATGGATTTGGCGATGAAAACGGGCGCGCCCATTATCGGCCTCAACGATTCGGGCGGCGCGCGCATACAGGAAGGCGTTGTCAGTCTCGGCGGCTACGCGGATATTTTCTTACGCAACACGCTCGCTTCCGGCGTTGTGCCGCAGATCAGTTGCATTATGGGGCCATGCGCGGGCGGAGCCGTCTACAGTCCCGCGATCACGGATTTCAATGTGATGGTCAAAGACACTTCCTACATGTTCATCACAGGCCCGGATGTGATTAAGACTGTCACGCATGAGGATGTCACGAAGGAAGAACTGGGCGGAGCCGTCGCGCATAATCGCACGAGCGGCGTCGCGCATTTTGCGGCGGATTCCGATGAGCACGCACTGCGTATAGTGCGCGAACTTCTTTCTTTTATTCCTTCAAACAACATGGATGATCCGCCGCACGTTGCGTCAAGTGACCCTGCGTCGCGCGTTGAAGCTAAGCTCAACTCAATTGTCCCGGAAGCTTCCAACCAGCCATACGACATACGCGAAGTTATTAACTTGATCGTTGATGAAAATTATTTTTTTGAAGTACACGAACTCTACGCGCCCAACATCGTCACAGGCTTTGCGCGTTTAGGCGGAGCAAGCGTCGGCATCGTCGCCAATCAGCCTGCATATCTCGCTGGCGTGCTCGACATAGACGCTTCCGTTAAGGCTGCGCGCTTCGTTCGATTCTGCGATTGTTTCAATATCCCTTTGATAACTTTCGAGGATGTGCCCGGCTTTCTGCCCGGCGTCGCGCAGGAGCACGGCGGCATCATACGTCACGGCGCGAAACTGCTTTACGCTTTCGCCGAAGCGACTGTGCCGAAGATCACTGTCATCACGCGCAAAGCTTACGGCGGCGCTTACTGCGTGATGGCTTCCAAGCACATACGCACGGACATTAACTTCGCTTGGCCTTCTGCGGAGATCGCCGTGATGGGTGCGGAAGGCGCGGTCGGCGTGCTGTATCGCCGCGAGATTAATGAAGCGGAAAATTCAGAAACAGCCCGGCGTGCGCGCGTTAGTGAGTTTGAAGAAAAGTTCGCCAATCCATACGTTGCCGCCGAACGCGGATTCATAGACGAAGTGATCGAGCCATCCGAGACGCGCCCGAAATTAATCCGCGCACTCAGGCTGCTGGAAAATAAACGCGACACCAACCCGCCGAAAAAGCACGGCAACATTCCGCTTTGAAATAAAGCAGCCGCATGTACCTGTGTTAGATTCCTCTCGTTGTAGTAAGAGCACTTCATCCTTGCCCTATCAGCAGCCTACACGGTAGATTAACAGCATCATTCGTTTGGAAGGTGATTATGATTGAAACAGAAGTTAGTATGACAGAAGATGAGCAACATGCGCTTGATGAAATCTCACAGCGGACAGGTAAATCGCCCAGCGAGTTGATTCATGAAGCGTTAGAACAGCTCATTGCTGGCTTCCAACAACAAGATCGGCGTGCGCTCATGCAGAAAGCCAAGGGTATCTGGAAAGATCGTGATGATTTACCTGCCTTAGATGAGCTTCGGCGGGAATGGCAGAGATTATAAGATGGCGGCGTTGCTACTCATAGATACGGATGTGCTCATAGACTATTTACGCGAGCAGGAACAAGCCGCCGCATATTTGGAAAGTTTAGTTGAGCAGGTGTTGATTTCAACAGTTACAGTAGCAGAGCTATATGCTGGCGTGCGCGAAGGAGAGGAACGAACTGCGTTAGATGCCTTTATCCAAGCGTTTGAAGTTGTTCCTGTCAACGCAGCAATAGCTATCAAGGGCGGCCTCTTCCGCCGAGATTATGGTAAGAGCCATGGCACTGGTTTAGCGGATGCGCTGATCGCGGCGAGTGCTGAGGTGAGAGGAGCAGAATTAGTAACGCTGAACGGTAAGCACTTTCCGATGCTGAAGAATGTAATCATCCCCTATGTGAAGGCGCAGCCATAGGCCAAAATCTAACAACCGATTGCACCTGCCCGCGAGCCAGCAAATCTTTTATTCTCGAAGTTGCTGCATGGCAGGTAAAGTCTTAAGGAAAGGCCGGAACGTACTGCGACTCTGAATATCGCAGCACGTTCCGGCCTGTGGGTTTTATGAAGTAAAGCGCTCGGCTTACATTGCTCGCACGCCGCTCGTCGCAGGCTTGTCGCGCAAAAGTTCCAGAGCTTTTTTGAGTTGCGTGTCTTCCGGCGTTGCTTGTTTTGGCGCGTTGGCGTCGGGCGCGGGCGTAGGCTTGACGTTGTCGCCACCCTGCCCGCGCGGTGCGGCCACTGCATCATCGTCGTTGCCCGTCAAAGATTCTGGATCAATCGCTTCCGCGACTTCAGGCCGTTTGACTTCGATGGATGGCGTGACGCCCGAACGCGCGCGGTCTTCGCCTAGAAAAGGTTTGCCGCTTGCGTTCGCCCACTTGATCGTTGTGAGCAGCAGCCCGTCGCCGTCGCGCAGTGTAAACAGTTGCTGTTCGACTCCTGCGCCGAAACTCTTTTCGCCGATCACATCGCCGCGCTTACGTTCAAGCAAAGCCGACGCGACTACTTCCGCAGCGCCCGCCGTGCCCGTGTCTATAATAGCAACGAGCGCGCCGTTAAAGATCGCGTTATTCGGATCGGCCTGAAAAGTCTTGAGGACTTTGCTTTCGCGTCCGACAGTTTCCGCGAGCACTCCGTCTTTGATAAAAAGATTGGCGACGCTCGTGCCTTCTGCAAGCGAGCCGCCTGCGACGCTTCGCAGATCAAGCACAATCTTCTGCGCGCCCTGCTTCTGCAAGTCCTGTAAGCGCGCGCGTACATCCGCAGCCTCGCCCTCTGCCAGACTATTGACGCGCAAGACGCCCGTGCGATTTGCTTCCATGCGCGCTTCTGCCGCAGGCGCTTTGAAGACTCCACGCTTCACTGTGAGATTGAGCGGGCGCGAGTTGGCGCGAAGCGCACGCAGTTTCACTTCCGTACCGGGCGCGCCGTTCAATAGTTGCTTCGCGTCGTAAAGCGAAATGTCATGCGTCGCTTTGTTATCTATATATTCAATGATATCGCCTGCGCGCAACCCTGCCTGATCCGCCGGTGAACCCTTGATCGGCGCAATGACATACAGGTACGAAGCGACTTGCGATAGTTCCGCGCCGATGCCCGCTTGAGTGTTATTCACGGCGCTATCCGGGCGATAATTACGTACCTGTTCGGGCGTCAGATATGTTGAATACGGATCGAGACCGTAAGCCAAGCCGCGCAGTGCGCCCGCGCGAACCTTTTCCAGATTCGGCTCATCTACATAATCATTTTGAATGTGTTGGAGCACGCTCTCAAAAATGCGTAACTGCGGGCCTGGGCTATTTTCTTGTTGCGCGTTGGTCGAAAGCCAGCCGCCGACGACAGCGTAAAGCGCCAGCGTTGCCGAGAGCACAACTAACATGAATTTGTTGCGAAAAGACATTGATGTACCTCTGTGTTAAGTCCTGTATCAAACGAGCGACCCGAAGCGACATGCGATTCCGGCAGCGTTTACAGCGCACACGCATTGTATGATACAAGTGTTAATTGAAGTCGCGCAAGCTAGCGCCCGTTAAGACGAATTAGAATTTTCGGACTCCTTATTTACGGCGCATCGCCTGCCTATGAAGGCGCGCAAAGAATTTGTCAGGAACGACGATTAATCAATTCTCAGATAGCCCCGGCGAAACTTTATGCCGCGGACGAGTAATGGCTTTAGACCTCGGCGCAAAGCGCGTCGGCTTGGCCGTCTCGGACGGACTCTGCATCACTGTGCGCGCACTTGCGCCGCTTCGCCGTGCGAGTTGGAAACAATTGCTGCGCGACGTGATAAAACAGATCACAGCCTTTGATGCGCAAGCGCTGGTGATAGGGTTGCCGCTTCGTTTGGATGGCGGCGAAGGCGACGCGGCGGCGGCGGCGCGACGAATCGCTGAGAACTTTGCACGCTCTTTGTCTATTCCCGTTTACTTGCAGGACGAGCGGCTCACGTCGCGCGCGGCAGTGGAGAACCTGCGCGCCGCAGGTTTGTCCGGCGATGAATTGCGCGCGCGCGTTGATAGCGAATCAGCCCTTATCATTCTGCGTGATTTTATCGCTGCCGAACAAAATTCCGCAGACGCAGTTAAGCCTTGAACTGAAGCGTGATTTAGAAAAAAATGTTGAATCAGTTCTATCGTTATCAATTATTTCATACGAGGCTCAATTCTAAAATTTTATGAAACGCTCGCGCATCTTTCTTTTCATTTTTAGTGTCCTGTGTATCGTCGCCGCAGGCTTCTGTTTCTGGGCGTACAAAGAACTGCACACGCCCGTCGCACATGCTAAGGCCGCCGATTACATAGAAATCCCGCGCGGCGCTTCCCCGCCGGAGATCATCAACAAACTTGTCAGCGAAGGAATAATCAAACGCGCTTGGCCTGTGTTTGCTTATTTGAAGTTTTACGATCCGAAAGTGCGTCTGCGCGCCGGTGAGTATCGTTTTCCTTCGCCCATCTCGCCGCTCGGTGTGCTGCGCAAACTCGAAGAAGGCGAACAGCGGCTTGGCCGTTTCACTGTCATCGAAGGTTGGACGCGTTGGGATGTCGCAGGAGCGATGGCGCACATACAGGAACTGCATCTGCCGGACGCAAATGGCGCACTGTCTTTGATGGCTGGCGCAAGTTCGATCCGCGACATTGATTCTGAAGCCGAGAATTTGGAAGGCTATCTTTACCCCGATACATACAGTTTTCCGCCGAACGCCACCGCCGCGTCGATGATTAACGGCATGGTCAAACGTTTTCGTCTGGAATGGAAGCCGGAATGGACTGCGCGCGCACAGGAGTTGCACCGCACGCCGCGCGAAATCGTGACCATCGCGTCGCTGATTGAAACAGAGGCGAAACTAAAAGATGAACGTCCTTTAATGGCTTCCGTAATCTATAATCGCTTGGACAAAAATATGCCGCTCGGTATTGATTCGGCGATTATTTACGCCTCCAAGCTGGCCGGAAAATGGCGCAACGACGGTAAAATCTACAAAAGCGATCTGGAGCGCCAATCGCCTTACAACACACGCCTGCACGCGGGACTTCCGCCCGGCCCCATCGCTTCGCCCGCCGCACGCTCACTCGAAGCAGCGCTGTATCCTGCCAGCACAGATTATCTTTACTATGTACGCGATCCGGCGCGCAATGACGGCGCGCACAACTTTTATAGTAATGAGAATGATTTCGCGCGCGGCGTACAGGCACTGCGTCAATGGGAGCGTGAACGTAACGCACGCACGGCAGCCCCCGACAATTCCGAAGGGGCTGGCACAGAACCTTAATCGAATACTTGATAGGTATGCTACCAATTTATAGCGCTGGGTTTATCGAGAGTTACTAACGTGGCAACGCAATGTCCTTGAAATAGCATCACCATTGATCTATTCTTTTGAATGACAGTGCGACTACTGTAAATTTGTTACGATCACGGAATGAGGTTGAAATGAAGAGATTTCTCGCAGGCAGTTTTATCTTAATGTTAATGGTGGCGAGCGTTTACGCACAAGGCAAGGGCGTTGACCGGCAAAACGAGCGCATACGCGATGCGGGTACGGATCGCGGCACGGCCAACAACGGCACGAAGCAGGATAACGGTACCGGGCGCGGTTTCGATTTCGGCGCCGGGCGTACACCGCAGACGCCGCCGCTGCCCAATCCATACAGGCTTACTGCCCGCCGCGACGCTGTTATCAAAGCCATTGAAGAATTGATGCGCGAGCGCAAACTCGTCCCAGACACAGCCGCGTCCAAGCCTTCCGAGGGCATACTGATTAGCCAGCCGTACACTTTTATCAAAGGCGCAGTCGTCAGCCAATCGGAATTGAACCGTTATGCGGAATTACCGGATACTGTCTCACGTGGTTGGACACGTGGACGGTACACAGTTGTTGTCGAAGTTCAACCCGTTGATGCTGTCACGACAAACGTTTCCGTGAATACTAAGATTGAAGGACGCACGGATGGCGCGACCGGCGCAGAGTGGGTAACGCTGCGTAGCACAGGTACAGCCGAGCAGGAATTCTTACGCGCGCTTGTGGAAAATGTGTCGGGCGGTATTCCTTTAACCGGAAAAACTAAATAGCCGGATCGCCCCCTTATAACCTAGTTGCAATCTTTTACCAACGTATCTCTAAAGTAATACTTTAACAAGTGTGTAAAGATGAAACTCACTTCATCCGATATTAGCGAACCCGATGTGCCGTTATTCGCCTCCGTTAAGGAGCGTTCGCTTCTGACGACTCTGATAGCGATTATCTTTGCCGCGGCAATCGTCTGCGGCCTCTTTTATGTCTATCTTTATCTGCGTAATCGACATGCCGCACAGCTTCCTACTAATAGTAAAGTATCAATTAATCCAGAGCGTGCGGCGATAGCTGCTCTGCCGTTGCGTGCGCAAATTGCTCAGGATGAAGCATGGACTAAAAACGGGCAGGCCTTTATCGGCGGCACTGTGCGTAACGTTTCCCGCGATAGATTGAGCAATTTGATTGTCGAATTGGAAATGAAGCGCCGCAACGATGGGCAAACAGAAAGCCGTCTGCTGGAAGTGCTACCAAAGAACCTTGAGCCTGAAGAGCAAGGCAAATTCTCTCTGCGTGTTCCCTCGCGCGAATATTCAGGACTGCGCATCGTGCGTTTGAAAGATCAATCTAACTCTATGGAGATAGGGTTTACCACAGTCCACGGCGCGGCGCGCCCCGTTGCGCGTGCGCCGCAAACTAAAACGATTATTGTCCAGCGTCCTGCAACGCGCACACGTGATGGCGAATTCCTTAATACGCCGGATAACCCAGAGGTGATTCGTTAAAGTAAAATCGTCATCTCTTATTCGTTAAGGTTAAACATCAGAAGTCGGCATTCCGACACTGTTCAGGTAAAACATTTACCGGATGAGAATAAGCCTTCCAGTAAAAGGTATTAGAGCCACCACAAATGTTTCATAAAACGTTTTATTTATTATTTATTTCAGTGCTTTTCAGCCTCCAGACAAACGCGCAAAGCATTACAGGCCGCAGTGTCGCCGATCAAACGAGAGGTGCTACTAGACGGCAGCAGTCGGGAATCGATGAAGATAACGAAACAAAGCCATTGGGATCGCCCGAAGATGAAATGTTTGCGCGTAACGAAATCAAATACTATGAAAAACTTCATCAAGAGAACATTGATCGCGCGCGCAAGGCATTGGAATTGAGCGCGAAGCTTCGCGACGTTTACGTTGAACACAAAAGTTTCGGACAGCCTGAGAGAAAAAATCTGGAGCGACTCGAAAAGCTGATACGGCGTATACGAAGTGCTGCGGGCGGCTCTTCCGGTGATAAAGATGAAGTTGTTGCGCCGCGCGATCTTTTCGCGGCGCTTGCGCGTTTGACAGAGACGGCCGAGGCGTTACATACAGGTGTCGAGAAAACTCCGCGCATGGTCGTCTCCGCAGCAGTCATAGAACGCACAAACGAACTGCTGCAACTCATACGCTATCTACGAACGACGACGCGTTGAAACAAGGAAGCCAGCATGAGGCGTAGAAATTCAGTTCGCTTTCAAACAACGTGTCAGATATTTCCCTGCGTCGCCTGCACAGCGTTGCTCTTGTGCGCGCTTTCATTTCCCTTCTTCGCACGCACACAGGACGATGAGGTAGTGCGCGTCAATACGGACTTGGTTGTGCTAAACGCGACGGTCGTTAACTCTAAAGGAGAATATTTGCACCGCCTGCGCCGCGCGGATTTTGAGTTACGCGAGGACGGAACAAAGCAAACGATTTCTAATTTCAGCGTCGAAGAAACTCCTTTTGCCGCCGCAGTGCTATTGGATACGTCCGGCAGCATGGAAGAAAGATTGTCGATTGCGCGCGCGGCAGCGATTACTTTTCTTGACGGATTGCGCGCGGACGATGTGGCCGCCGTTTACAAATTCGACTCGAAGCTTGAGCAGGTTCAGGATTTTTCGCAAAGCAGAGACCTCGCACCACTCGCCTACGGTTTCCGCGCGAAAGGTATGACGGTCTTAAACGATGCAGTTTTGCGTGCCGCCAATGATCTGGCGGCGCGCCCGGAAAAGCGCCGTGCCATCGTGATTTTGTCGGATGGGGCGGACACACGCAGTGCCGCGTCGAAAAATAAAGCGCTGGAACGCGCGCTCGCTGTCGGTGCGACGATTTATACTGTGGACATGTCTGTCATGAATAATCCGGCGGCGCGCGCAATGGACGGCGGTAGCGGCGTTTTACGCGAGTTCGCGTTGAAGAGCGGCGGGCGTTACGTGGCGACGCCGGGCGGGACGACGATGCGCGAGGCTTTTGCGCAAATCGTCGAAGAACTCAGCAATCAATACACAATCGCTTATCAACCCACCAATCGCGCGCGCGACGGGCGTTGGCGCAGCATTGAAGTTACACTCTCGCGCACAGACGCAACCGTGCGCACGCGCAAAGGCTACCGCGCGGCAAAATCTTAGTTAGATTCGGAAATTTGAAGACTCGTCTCGTTGCGGGATTTTTCCTGATGGCGTTCCAGCGCGAGTTCAATTAAACGATCAATCAGGCGTGGGAATTCCAGACCGGAAGCCTTCCACATCTTGGGAAAGCCGGAAACATCCGTGAGTCCTGGCATGGTGTTCAATTCGTTGATAAGCAGTTCGTTCGTGTCGCGGCGAACGAAGAAATCCACGCGCGCGAGACCTGCGCCGTCAATTGACTGAAACGCCTGCATAGCCATGCGCTGCACGCGCGCCGTCGCAGCTTTTGAAAGTTTCGCGGGCACAATAAATTCCACGTGACCTGTGCCGGAATATTTTTCCGTGTAGTCCAGAAAGGCCGCACGCTTGTCCAGCACAACGTATTCGCCTGGCAGACTCGCTTGCGGCTGATCGTTGCCAATCACCGCGCACTCGATTTCACGCACGTCCAGACCTTCTTCGACAATTATTTTACGATCATACAGTGCGGCAAGATTGATCGAGGCTTCGAGCGTGCGCCGATCCGTGGCTTTCGAAATGCCGACGGATGAACCCAGATTGGCGGGCTTCACAAAACAAGGGAAACCGATTTCGCGCGCGACGCGGCGCAGTATGGCTGCATGGTTCTCTTCCCAAGCGGCGCGCAAAAACCACGTGTGACGGCAGATCGGCAGCCCTGCATCACGGAACAGAATCTTCATCGTCACCTTGTCCATCCCGCACGCGGAAGCAAGCACGCCACAGCCAACGTAAGGCACGTTAGCCATCTCTAGTAATCCTTGAATCGTTCCATCTTCACCGTAAGTTCCGTGTAGCGCCGGAAACACAACATCGAACGCAGGCAACGCGCGCTCATTCGCACGCACAGAATCAACGGCCAAGAAACCTGCGCGTCCGGCGTAAGGAATAAGCGCACCTCTTTGACTATCAGTCGTCAGTATTTTCTGCGTTATCAGACGCGCAGCCTCGGCGGGCAGCATTTTCGTTGAGTCTTGGGGCGAGAGCCACACGCCATGTTTGTCTATGGCAATCGGGACGATTTCATAACGCTTCGGATCGCACGCTTCGATTATTGCACACGCAGTGCGCAGTGACACTTCATGTTCACCTGAGCGCCCGCCGAAAATCAAACCCATACGCATTCTCTTTGCCAAGCAAGTCTCCCTATAATCGGCTACAAAATTGTTTTGCCGAGCGCAGATAAAATTAGTTCCACGCCGAGTTGCGCCGTGCGGTTGTTGTAATCAAGCGCAGTGTTTATTTCGACCATCTCCAGCAGACGCATTCCGCCTGCCTCTGCGATCTTCTCCAAGGCCAAGTGCGCTTCGCGATACGTTAAGCCGCCGCGCACGACCGTACCGCTGCCGGGCGCATCGCCTGGATCGAGCGCGTCAACGTCCCACGTCACACAATATCCAGCAGAAGCTTTGGAAGCAATCGCAATCGCTTCATTCATACACACATTCATGCCGCGTTCGTCTATTTCGCGCATCGTGAAGAAGCGCAGCCCTAGGCGGCGTATTAATTCTCTTTCCGGCGGATCGAGGTCGCGTGCGCCGACGTGGGCGCAGAATCTTGGATCGAGTTTCGGCGCAAAGCCAGCGATGTGCGTTAATTCTTTCGCGCCGAAACCGAGCAGTGCGGCCAGCGGCATTCCGTGAACGTTGCCTGTGGTGGTCGTTTCCGGCGTGTTCATATCGGCGTGCGCGTCAACCCAGATCAAGCCGAGTGCTTGATTGCGTTCACGATAAAAAGAGGCCGCGCCCGAAATCGAACCGGCGGCGATGGAATGGTCGCCGCCAAGCACAACGGGCAGTTCATTTGCGCTTAAAATATTTTTGACTTCGGCGGCGAGCGTTTCGCAAGCTTCGGCAATCAACGACAAGTGTTTGGCGTGGCGCGCAAGTTCGTTCGCTTCATTTGGCGTTGGCACGCGTATATCACCAAGATCGCGCACTTCGTATCCGAGACCGGCGATTCTTTTATTGAGACCCGCCACGCGCAATGCCGCAGGGCCTAAGTCTACGCCCGCAAGGTCTGAGCCGAAGGCTAGCGGCACGCCGACGATCCCGACGCGCTGCCCTGTGCCGGGCAAAATGTTTGCAGAAGAAGTTGTTTGCGATTCAGGAGTTTTTTGCATCGCAGATCATAAGTGCTGACGCCGCTTCGCCGCGTTGTGCAGAGATACAAAAACGAAAAGTTGTAGATTAACGATTAAGTGTAGGTTAACGATAAAACGACGCGCCGCTAAAGAAAGGATCAGGGCGTTACGTGTCTGGATTTTTCGTCGATCAAACGGACGGCCTGCTCCGGCGTGGCGGCGAAATCAAGCACGTGGACATCCGCTTCGCTGACCACCAGATTTTTGCGCCAGGCAGCGACGACGGGTGGCCAGCAATCGCCCAACAGCACAAGCGGGCGCGGCTCAATCACACCTGTTTGCAGTTTGTTCCACACCAGCGAAATCTCCGTCACAGTGCCCATTCCGCCGCGCAACGCGATGAATCCGACGGAGCGCGTAATCAACTGCTGTAACCTTTCATAGAAATGCGGCGTCGCAACTTTGTCTGTTAAAAAGCGGTTCGGTTCGGCCTTGAACTGATTCATCACGATGCCGAGCACGCGCCCCCCATGCTCGCGCGCTCCGCGACTCGCGGCTTCCATCACACCCAGATAACCGCCCGTGCAAATCGTGTATCCGGCTTCGGCGAGCAACGCGCCGACGCTCTGCGCCTGCGTATACTCTGGATCGCCTTCCCGACACCGCGCGCCGCCGAAAATCGTCACAATGCGTTCTTTCGTTTCACTCATAGATAAATTCGCCTGCAAATTTTCGCTTCCATTTTCGTTTGACGAGCGTGTGTTTGAATTTAGCTTTTAATGATGTCATGCCACTGCCATGCCAGCACTGCGTAAACAATCAGGTCAACGTAATGATCGTAGAGCCATTCGGCTTCACGCACAATGCCTTCCTGTGTAAAGCCTAATCTTTCGGGAATTGCGCGGCTGCGCTTGTTTTCCGTCGCGCAGCGTATTTCAACGCGATTCAATCCAAGCTCATCGAAAGCATAACTAATCAGCGCGCGACACGCTTTCGTCATCAAGCCTTTGCCTTGAAAGGCCGCGCCCAGCCAATAGCCGATCTCTGTTTTTCTATTCAACCAATCAATACTATGGAATCCGATTTGACCGGCAAGTTGATTGCGATACACGATGCTGACCTGCAAACCATTGTTTTCAGCGAACCTTTTGAGTCTTGATTTAATAAATTCCTGCGTATCTGCAACGGTATTATTGTTGTCCAGCCAAGGCATCCATTCTCGCAGGTACATTCGATTCTGCTCGATCAGCGCGTACAGCTCTGCCGCATGTCGCTCTTCCAACAAACGAAGTTCTAAGTGTTCGTCAATTCGATAACTGAACATAAAGTAGGAATCCAGCCGCTGATTACGAATACTAACTGATAAGAAAAGCACTAACAAACGTGCAGGAGACACTTGCCAACGGCTTTAGGCTGTAAGGAATCGCTGGCGGCGAACGACTATGGAAGCAACTTATCGTAATCAGCGTGTGAGCCGATCCAAAACCACACGATACCTTCTGTCTTAGCTAAACCCGGCGCGCGGTAATGTGCGCCGACGCGAACTGAATATAAGCTGCCAATCCGCTTAAAGTGTAGCGATGGATGTTTAGAATTGACTTTGAGCAACTGATAATTTTTGTCGGCAAGTTCGCGTACTTCGGACGGGAGTTGATGGTAACACTTCCAGAACCGCGCCGACGCGAAGTGTTTCACAAAGGCTTACACTGCCCGGACTCAAAATCTTGTTCCGCTTGCTCTGTCAAAGCATTGAGTCGCCCGGATTGAACATCCTCTTCAATTTGCTTATCCCAAATTTGAGCCTGAAATTCATAATAACCATTCGGCCAGCTTCGCAATTTCTGCGGCGGGCAATTTAGCGATGGCAGATTCTATTTCGTTGATGCTCATATTGTAAATGTATCACTCAAGGTTTGAGACGGTAAAGCATACGCGGGAATGGAATGGTTTCGCGCACGTGTTCGATGCCACACATCCACGCGGTGCAGCGTTCGATACCCATCCCGAAGCCTGCGTGCGGTGTGCTGCCGTAACGCCGCAAGTCCAGATACCAATTGAAAGATTCTTCGGGCAATTGATGCAGCACGATTTGCTCGCGCAGGAAATCTAAGGATGTGGCGCGTTCGCCGCCGCCGATCACTTCGCCGTAGCCTTCCGGCGCGAGCACGTCAACGCCTAAAGCGAGTTCCGGCCTATCCGCATCGCGCGCCATGTAAAAAGCTTTGATCGCTGCCGGATAACGATGCACCATCAAAGGCTTGTCGTACTTGCTCGAAATAAAACTTTCATCCGGCGCACCAAAGTCGCCGCCCCACTCAAAGCGCGTTTCAATTTCGCCGCGCGCGTGGCCTTCCTGCAAAAGCTTGACGGCATCGTCGTATTGCAGGCGCGGGAAAGGCGGCGCGATGGCTTCGAGTTTCGCCGTGTCGCGCTCCAAGACTTTCAATTCTTCTTTGCGTTCATCGAGCACGCGCGCAGCGATGTATGAAAGAAAGCGCTCGCATAAGTTCATCACATCGTCGAGCGTCGCGTAAGCTATTTCCGGTTCAACCATCCAGAACTCCGTCAGGTGGCGGCGCGTCTTGGATTTTTCTGCGCGGAAGGTCGGGCCAAAGCAATAGACTTTGCCGAAGGCTGCGGCTGTCGCTTCGTTGTAGAGTTGGCCGGACTGCGTGAGATACGCTTTGTCTTCGCCGAAGTAATCGACTTCAAAAAGCGTCGTTGTGCCTTCGCAGGCGGCGGGCGTGAAAATAGGCGCGTCGCAGAGCGTGAAATCTTCGTTGTCTAAAAAATTACGGACGGCTTTGATGATCGTGTGGCGCACTTTGAGGATTGCGTGCTGGCGGCGCGAGCGTATCCACAAATGGCGATGATCCATCAAAAACTCTGTGCCGTGCTCTTTCGGCGTGATCGGATAATCGTGCGCCGCCTGCATCACCTGCGCATCTGAAACGTCCAATTCGTAGCCGCCCGGAGCGCGTTCGTCCGCACGCACAGTGCCGCGCACGATGAGCGACGATTCCTGACCGAGACTTTTAAGCGCGTCCCATATTTCCGGCGCGATTCCCTTTTTCAGCACGACGCACTGCACTATGCCTGTGCCGTCGCGCAGTTGCGGAAACAAAAGTTTGCCGCTTGAACGCAAATTGTAAAGCCAGCCTTTGAGCGTAACTTCTTCACCGACATGTTGCGCTAATTGATTTATGTAAACTTGGTTCATCGTTCCCGTGTGAGCCTTTCGGCTTCCTAATTTTTATGGTGCAAAGATTGTTGTGGACAAAATGCGCTTGTCGAAGAATTACTTCCTCACAAGCTTTCGATAAATATTGTACAGGATACGCGATTATTTTTGTGGAAGATCATTAAGACGCGCTCTGATAACGCGACGCAGCACAGGAAAACGATCAAGCCAGTCGGCAGCCTGCAACACGATCAGAAGCGTCGGGCGTATGTAGCGCGCGTAGAAAGCCGCGCGCCCGTGAACGGCTGTTTGATACGAAAATGTTCCGGTGGCTTTGAGACCGCGTTGGATCGTCATTAAACGAAACTCGCGGGCGAAATCGTCAGGGTCAAGCGCATCAAGTCCTACGCGACGGCGCTCTTCGAGAAAAAAGAGCCTGTGTGCGCGTATCTCTGCGAGCGAAGGCGGCGCGAGTTGACGGTCAAGCACGAGCGACACCAGATCATAACTCGCAGGCCCCATGCGCGCGTCCTGATAATCAACGATGCGCAATTGGTTATTTTTGTCTACCATCAAATTGGACGTATGATAATCACGATGGCAGAGCACGCGCGGACGTGCGGAGAGTTCGGCGGCGATGTCGTTCATTTCCGCTTTTAACTCAGCGGCGACGGCGTGCTTTAATTCTTCAACGCGCAGGCTGTGAAAGAAATGCTCGTAGAAAAAGTTTAATTCCCAGACGAGTTTCGCTTCGTCGAAAGCCAGACGGCTGCAAATGGACTGACGCTCGTATGCCAGATTTGTCGTCGCCTGAATTTTGGCGATCAAGCTGATGGCTTGTTCCTGTCGTGTTTCGCGTTCTTCTTCCGTACCGGATTCATAAACAAGACGCAATTGCCTGTCGCCTAAATCTTCCTGTATGACGATGCCGTTTGCGCCGTCAATTGCGTGAATTTGCGGAACAGGTAACTTGGCTTCTGTAAATAAGCGTGTGACGTCGAGGAATGGTTGAACCTCTGGATCGAAAGCTTCTGTGTAGACGGCGGCGATGGCCGTGCTGCGTTTCCAAGGGATGCGGAAATATTCACGCGTCGAAGCATCGGGCGTCAGCGCGACGATCTTTGCCTGCTTTGTTTTGTGCCCGTGCTGAAGGAAAGCAGCAAGCCGCTCGGGTGCCGACACACCAAAGGCGTTTGGAGTAAGTTGTGAAACCTGACTCATGTGTTAACAGGCCGTCGTATGCTTCTATTATTTACGGAGCGGCGGGACGTTGCAGCGCACTTCGTCCCGCCGTTTACCACATTTAATTGGAGTGATTGTAACATTATGGTAACGACACGACAAAGTTATCGCCGCGCACTTCGCCGCTTAAAGCCTTCGGCGGCGGAGTGGTTCCGCGCACCAGATCAGCGCGCACGACCGCCGCGTTTTCAATTGCTTCTCCAGCGCGAATCCTGACGCCGTCGGCGAGCACTGCGCGGCGCACACGCGCTCCCGCTTCAACATGCACATTTTCCCACAACACTGCATCGCGCACGAACGCTCCCTCCGCGACGCTCGAATCTTTTCCGATGATTCGATCAGTTCCCTTTTGTCGCAGTAACGCGAGGCTGATTTCAAGGTAACGCTCGATAGTTGAAAGCTCATACCACATACCTTCAGCAATGTGCGCTGCGATTATTTCACCAGCCAGAATCGCCTGCGGGTAAACATCCGTCGTCGAATGTGAAAACACTTTGCGCGGAATGTAATCGAAGATGCGCGGCTCAAGTATTTGTATTCCCGTGAACATCAACGGCGTTTCATCAAAGATGGCAGAATCAGCGACGCTGTTGGTAGCAATTACGTTGCTCATCTGTCGAGTAGCGAACGCACGTTCGCTGTCGTTATCGGACGTGGGCGGAACGGGCATTTTGCCGAAGCCTGCGACAAGGCCGGTGTGTGTTTCGATTATACTGAAGCGTTCGCGCGCGGGGTTACGCCGCAGGACAAGCGTGGCGAGCGCTTTTGTGCGGCGATGCGTCTCAAGTGCTTTTGCCAAATTAATATCGGTAACGATCTTGCCATTAACGACGACGAACGTGCCACCTTCAAGCCAGTCCCGCGCGTTGTCGAGCGCGCCACTCGTGCCCAGTATGTCAGGCTCTTCGATGTAGTTAAGGCTAACACCGAAACGGCTGCCATCGCCGAGCGCAGCGCGCACGGACTCCGGTTGATGATGCAGATTGACGAGCACCTCGCGGCAATCGTACTGCGCTAGGTATTCCGCAACGTAGCCGACTAGCGGTTTGTTCATAAAAGGAATCGCGGGCTTCGTGCGATCCAACGTTAAAGGCCACAAACGTGTGCCGTAACCGGCCGCTAAAATCATTGCGCGCATAGCATCAACTCGATCCTTGAAATGGTTTGTCGATTCAATTCTAAATCGAATCTACTCAATTGCGTCCGCCGCCGCCCGGCGTCAGTATGCGTATACGTTCGCCTGCCTTTAATTCCCAAGTGCCTTTGGAATGAATTCGCCGCGCGCCTTTGCCGCTTACGATAAAGTCCTCTCCGGCTTGCCCATCCGCGCCACCGGACAGACCGTAAGGCGCGCGCACTCTGCGGTCTGCGAGCAAAGACGCGCGCGCTGGCACAAGCGTTTCGATTTCCCGCACAAGGCCATCGCCGCCACGCGCGGATTTGCCTGCGCCGCCGGAACCTTGACGTACTTGATATGCGCGGACACGCAAGGGATATGCGAATTCGAGCGCTTCGACGGGCGTGTTCAAGCTGTTGGTCATATGCGTGTGAACCCCGCTCAAACCGTCAAGTGTATGACGAGCGCCCATACCGCCCGCAATTGTTTCATAGTAAGCGAACTCTTCACCTGTGCGCGAATCAACGCCGCCGATGGTCAAATTGTTCATTGTTCCCTGACTCGCCGCAGGGATTTTCTCAGGCAACGCCTGCGCCAAGGCTTTGAGCAACACGTCAACAATGCGCTGCGATGTTTCGACGTTGCCGCCCGCCACAGGCTGTGGATGCAAAGCGTTGACGACTGTGCCGCGTGGCGCGACGACTTTGATCGGTTCCATTAATCCTGCGCTCGCAGGAATATCATTTGCATTAATTAAACAGCGGAACACGTACCACACAGCGGAAAGGGTGATCGCTTCGACGGCGTTAAGCGGCCCGGCGATTTGCGGCGCACTGCCCGTAAAATCCACCGTCGCAAGCTCACCCGTAATGCTTACGCGAACGCGAATTTTCACTTCATCGCGCGTTAAGCCGTCGTCGTCAAGCGCATCCTCTGCTTCGTAAACTCCGTCTGGAATTTCGCTGATCGTGCCACGCATCAACCGCGCCGCATAATCAATTAAGTGCTTGGAATATTCGAGCGCTTCATGCGTGCCGGAACGTTCGCAGATTTCCAGCAACCGCGCCGCGCCTGTTTTCAAAGACCCGAGTTGCGCTTCAAAGTCTGCGCGCCGTTCATGCGAAGCGCGCACGTTCGCCATTAACAATTCAAATACTTCAGCGTTGATCTCGCCTGCGCGCACAAGCCGCAAGGCCGGGATACGCACGCCCTCCGCGTAAATGTCGCGTCCCATGCCCATCGAACCGGGCGTTGCGCCGCCGATGTCCGCATGATGCGCGCGATTGGCAACATAAAAAAGCGGACGCAACTTCTTTCTACTAATGGCGCGCGTCTTCTTATGCTTCTTCACGCTTCTTTTTTCTTTTGCGAAAACTCCGCTGATAAGCGTTACGTCCGGCAGGTGCGTGCCACCCGCGTAGGGATCATTTAAGGCGACGACATCGCCGCGCGCGAAATCTATTTTGTCGAGTGCGGCGCGCACAGCCATTGGCATTGAACCCAGATGCACAGGCATGTGATCGCCCTGCGCGATAACCTGTCCTTCGCCATCAAAGACCGCGCACGAATAATCGCGCCGCTCCTTGATGTTCGGCGAAAAGGCCGTGCGCCGTAGCGCGATGCCCATTTCTTCCGCGACGGAAGTATAGAGCGAGCGATAAATTTCCAGTGTCGTCGGATCAAAACTTTGGCGTTTGGTCATGGCTCGACGATCAAATTCCCTTTCGCGTCCAGAGACGCACGCGCGCCCGTGGGCACGAGCGTCGTCGCAGAATATTCCGTCACCACACATGGAACGCGCAAGCGCACGCCCGTCGGTAATTCTTCGCGCCTGTAAACGGCGGTCTGCGTTTGTTTGTTCGTAAAGTAAACAGACGCTGTGGCGTGCGGCGTCGCAAACTTTTTGCTCGCGTTGCTTTTTTCATTACGCAACGCTCTGTCGTTCTTTAACTTTGTAACAAGTCCAATGCCGCGCACACGCGCGCTGACAATCTCGACGCTGTTTTCTTTCAGCGCATAACCGTAACGTGTTTCATGCGCTCGATGAAAAGCATTCACGAGATCAAGTTCCGGCGTCCATTCCAGCTCCAGCTCGAACGATTGTCCTTTGTAACGCAGACTGACTTTCGTTTCAAAATGCTGCGCACTATCGGCAAAGCCTTCGCGTCGCAACGCATCGCGCGCAGACGCTTTCATTTCACGAAAGATGCGCGCAAGTTTAGCAGACTCTTTTTTCGCCGCGCCGAGCATCACTGTGCGATTCGTGTCCCGCACGACATCCGATTGGAGCGCACCGAGCGCAGACAAAGCGCCGGGTCTCTGTGGCACAAGCACACGCGGGACACGCAGTGCGCGCGCGAGTTCGACTGCGTGAAGTCCGCCTGCGCCGCCGAAAGAGATAAGCGTAAACTCGCGCGGATCAAAACCTCTCTCGATTGAGACGGCGCGCAACGCCCGCTCCATCCCGATATTAACGACGCGCACGACGCCGAGCGCCGCATCAATCGCGCTCACGCGTAGCCCGGCAGCGCGGCTCATTTCTTCAGCGAGTTTCGTCAAAGCTTCGTTCGATCTTTTTGCATCCAGTCGGAAGTTGCCACCCAAAAGCTGTCCGCCGCCGAAGCGTCCCAACACAACGTTCGCATCCGTCACTGTTGGCACAAGAGAGCGTCCGTAACAGGCCGGGCCGGGATCAGCGCCCGCAGATTCCGGGCCGACGCGCAAGCCGCCGCCCGCATCTATACGCGCGATTGAGCCGCCGCCCGCGCCGATGGTATGCATATCAATCGACGGCACGGCAATCGGCAAATCGTTCAGCAGCGCTTCGTTCGTCATACGCACGCGCCCGTCTGCGCAGAGCGCTACGTCCGTCGAAGTTCCGCCCATATCGAACGTAATGATATTGTTCGTTCCCGCGCTTTTAGCCGCGCGCAAAGCTCCGACGACGCCTCCCGCAGGGCCTGACAAAATCGTGCGCACTGGTTCACGCGCGGCAACAAGCGCAGAGATGCTGCCGCCCGAAGATTGCATCACGCGCAAGTGCGTCGCTTGCTCGCTCAAGCGATTCAGGTAAGCGCTCATCAACGGTTGCAGATATGCGTTGACGACAATGGTTGAAGTGCGTTCATATTCTCTATATTCAGGCAAAATTTCATGCGAGATAGAGAGCGGCACATTGAGTTTGGCGAGCGCGTGCGCGATTTGTCGTTCATGATTCTTATTGAGAAACGAAAAAAGCAGGCAGACCGCAATCGCTTCAACGCGCGCACGTTTGAGCTTTTTGACAAGCTTCGCCAGATCATCTGTTTGCAATTCTTCGACGACGCTTCCGTCCGCGCCGATGCGCTCGCGCACACCGTATCGCAAGTCAGCCGGAACGAGAGGCGCGGGACGCACGACGTTCAGATTGTAAAGGATCGGGCGCGCCTGTCGCCCGATAGCGAGCACATCTTCAAGGCCAGCGGTAGTCACGAGCGCTGTTCGCGCGCCGCGTCTTTCCAAAAGCGCGTTAGTGCCGACGGTTGTGCCGTGAACGACTTCTATTTCTGCAAGCGACGAATTGGTTTCTCGCGCGATATTTTCCAGTCCTTCGAGAATCGCGCGTGAAGGATCAACGGGCGTTGAGGCGAGTTTGAAAATACGCAGATGCCCGCCTGCTTCGTACACAAAATCAGTGAACGTGCCGCCCGTATCGACGCCGACACGCACAGGCTGTTTCTTCTCAACGCGCGAACGCGTTTCAATTCGTTTCGTCGTTTTTCGCATGTGCGTCGTGTTGCGTTTGTGAGCGTCGCCGCCAGACGAGATAAACGGGAAGGCCTGCGAGCACGAGCAGATAGCCTGCGCGCGAAGTTTCGGGCGTGAGATACGCTAGATCGAGAATCAAAAAGAGCGCGAGCAGAATGTAAATGAGTGGGACAAGCGGATAGCCGGGCGTGCGAAAGGGTCTCTCCATATCCGGTGCTTTGCGGCGCATCACAATTACCGCGCCCGCCATCAAAGCATAGAAAACGAGGTCTGCCGAAATGATGTATTGGAGCAGTTGCGTATAGACGTTGCCAAGTGCTGCCGCGCCTGTTTTTTGATCGAACGTCACCGTGCGAGGCAGCACAAGCACGGATGCCCATACGCCTTGCACCACAAGCGCTATCGCCGGAACGTGCGCGCTGTTAAGTGTCCCGACGCGTTTGAAGAAAAGGCCGTCGCGCGCCATCGCGTAATAAACGCGTGCTCCGGCGAGAATCAAACCGTTGTTGCAACCGAAGGTTGAAACCATGATGAGCAGCGCCATCAGGATCGCGCCGGGCGCGCCGAAAACTTTTTGCATCAACGCTGTGCCGACGCGATTCTGCGGCGCGTTCTGAATGTCCGCGAGCGGCAGCGTCACAACATAAGCGAGATTGGCGAGCAGGTAAAGCGCGACAACAACGGCGCAGCCAGCGAGCAACGCGAGCGGCAGATTACGCCCCGGTGATTTTACTTCCCCGCCCGCAAACGAAACGTTGTTCCACGCCGATTGCGCGAAAAGAGGCCCCGTCATCGCGCGCCCCAAAAGCATTGCCAGCGCCAACGCGCCCGTTGCCGCGAGTTCCGGTTGCGCGTTTCCTGCATTCCAATTGTTCAGTGATGGATGCCACCATGAAGAAGTGTACGCGGCACTCGCGTTGTTCCAACCTAAAGTTAATCCGACGACGATCAAGCCAACGAGTGCTAAAGTCTTCGTCACAGTGAAAAAGTTCTGCACCCACTTGCCGAGCTTTAAGCCGAACGTGTTCGTAAAGGTCAGGAAAAGAATAACAATGATGGCGACGAGCTGTTGTGTTGAAAGGCTCACAGCGTAACGCCCGAAGATTATCGGTGCGACGATGTAATCGATTGCAGAAATTCTATTCGTCAAGACGCCCGCGAAATTGGCGAACGCGACGGCGACTGCGGCGATGGTTCCCGTTTGAATGACGACGAGCAGCGCCCAGCCGAAAAGAAACCCTGTCGCAGGATTGTATGCCGCGCGCAGGTAAACGTATTGCCCGCCCGCCTGCGGCAACATGCCCGCAAGTTCCGCGCAACACAGCGCGCCCGTGATCGTCAGCACTCCTGCGAGCGCCCACGCGACGATCAACCAACCGGGTGCGCCGACGAGCCGCGCTGATTCTGCCGAAACGATAAAGATGCCGCTGCCAATCATCGAACCGACGACGATCATCGTCGCATCGAGCAATCCAAGCTCACGCACAAGATGCGTTTGCGCTGCCGCAGATATTTCGCCGCCGCTCGCTTGATGAAAAGCTTTAGTGTTTACGGTCTTCATCGAAGTATTCGACAGACGTGTAAGTTAAACGCTTTCATGTTTGGTGACAAGAATAGATCACAGCCTGTACGCGACAAGCACGGCACTTTGCGGTTGCACAGAGTTCTTCTTATACTGCAACAATGTATGAAAGGGTACCAGAGGGCTTACCCCTGTTTTGAATTTACCAAGATACTGATTGCTATTTAGTAATGCTACTTACAGATATTTTTATCACCCCTGCTCTTAATCTCCTCGCAATCCTTAACCTTTTGGGCGCGGCGCAGGGCATTCTCTTAGCTTCCGTTCTTCTGAGCGCGAAGGATGAAAACAAGACGACCAATCGTATTCTGGCGGCGCTGACGTTGACGTTTTCCATCGTCGTCAGTGGGGCTGTGCTGGTTACTACCAACTATGTTTTTGTGTTCCCACATCTCAGCAGGCTCCACCAACCTTTTGTCTTTTTAGCCGGCCCGTTATTGTTTCTTTACATTAGAGCACTGACTTCGAGGGAAAAGAGATTTGAGACGAAGGACTTACTACACTTCGCTTTGTCCGCCCTCTGCTTTGTCTATTTGCTACCTTATTACTTTCAGAGCGGCGTAGACAAGCTTAAAGATTTATCGTCAGAAATTGTGCAAGAATCATTAGGGCAATGGTATTACGTTAGATCGGCGATCTTTATTACACAGTTTCTGTTCTATCTGGTTTTAATCACATTAACTTTAATTAAATATTCTCGGAAAGTTAGAGATCGAACTTCACCAGACGAAAGAGCCGTGCTGTTTCAGGTGCGCTTTTTTGTCGTCTCATCTGTAACACTTTGGGTAGGCGTGGTTTTGCGTTACGCACTAGATCAGACGGCGAAAACCAATCTGCTCGTTCCCTTCGGGGCTTCAGTGATTGTTTACGCAATATGCTATATGGAAATGAGAAGACCTGCGCCAATGGCAAGTGTAGCGGAGGAGCTGCAACCTGCGAAAAAGTACGAGAACTCCACGCTGACATACGAAAAATCTGAAAGGCATCTTCGCAAATTGCTTCAACTCATGGAGCTTGAAAAACCTTTTACCGATGGCGAGCTGACAATTCAGAAACTGGCGGAAAAATTATCCATACCGGCGCATCATCTGTCACAGACAATCAACGAACGCACGGGGCAGAGTTTCTCCGACTTCATCAATTCCTACCGCGTCGAAGAAGCCAAGAAGAGATTGCTTGATCCGGCCAAGATGCACTATTCGGTTCTGGCGATTGCCGAAGAAGTGGGCTTCAACTCTAAGTCATCTTTCAACTTGGTGTTTAAAAAACACGTCAACATGACGCCATCCGAGTTCAGGAAGACTGTCAATGTAAACAGCAGTCAGTAGACCGCCAGCACTTCATTCAGTTCATACTCAACAGAAAATCTTTCTCTTCCGCCCCCATCGCCGCCTGAAAGCGCGACCAAACGTCCAGAATTATAATTCTTGACGTCCCAATTGATATATACAGGCGACTTACAAAGAAATAAATCTCAATATCTGAATACCGTGAGAGGAAAGATGACGGGAAGCCTCACGTCCTACTTACGGGCACTAACTCTATTCAGATAGGAGAAAATTTCCGATGAAAAGGTTTATCTTAATAGCCTGCTCGATTTTCTGCTGCGCCGGATGGTCATTTGCGCAGTCACATGATGAGTATCCGAAAAATGAATTCTTTGCCGGATACTCATATCACAGCGCAGACATCAATACTCTGACCATTGATCCTGCGCGCACAGGACAAAACGGTGTCAACGTTGCTTACACGCGAAACTTAAACCAAAACATAGGCATCACGGGTGACATCTCCGCACACTTCAAGCGAGACTCTCAACAAACGAGCAACGGCGGAGTATTTGAACGCCAGAGAGATCAATACTACTTTCTCGGCGGCGTAAAATTTAAGGCACGCACAGAGAACCGTACCAAGCCGTTTGTTCACGCCTTGTTGGGCGCTTCATTGTTCAGAGGTTTTACTTCCGACAGGGAAACTTCCGGGAATGTTTTTACTTTTGATGATGCAACATCATTCGCGTTGGCACTCGGCGGCGGCTTGGACGTGAGGGTTAATGATCGAGTTTCTATTCGAGTCATTCAAGCTGATTACACTCCGACGTTTTTTGGCTCCGGGCGGCAGGATAATATACGTCTATCGTTCGGCGTGGTTTTCAAGTAGCGCTTTCGGTTAAACGAGTGGCGGGCGACTAAAGAGCCTGCGAAGCGTCGCGCATCACTAGATCGAAAGTGCCGGGCGCGACTTTGCGAAAGCGGCTGTTGCGATTAAGCGAAACGGCGATGCTGATGGTGGGGTTATGGCCTGTGAAATTGAACCCGCCTTCGAGCAAACGATTATAAATTTCGTTAACATGCAGCGGCTCGCTCGCTTCTCTGAGCAGCAGCGTCGTGGCCTGCGGAATCGTGCGGTCGTAGAAACGATTGTTTTTAACTTCGACATCTGCACGCACGGCGGGAATGGTATGCGCCGTGGTAGAGGCTGCAGGAGCAATGGGAGGAATGCTCGATTGATTGCCGCGCGCCGCCAGACCACTCTTCACTGCGTCGTGCCGGATCGCCGCTTCGAGTTCCGCGTCCGACGGCGTCACAGTATTCGTCGCGCTTGACGTGCTGCTACCACTTAAGACGGATGTGAGCAGGCGAATAATAGAGCCTTCTGTTTGATTCGCAAGCGCATCCATCTCCACCAACTCGCCGCGCAGAGTTTCCGCTTCGGCTTCCAATTCGGCGAGACGTGCGGCAAGTCGCGCGCGTGTTCCGCGCGTTTGGCGCAAACTTTGCTCAAGCGTTGAAATAAGATTTTCGTTCGGCATAGACACCTCAGCGATTGCGTTCAACAACAAAGGTCGGAAGCGTTTTGAGCGCGTCGGAATAAATTGAGTCGGGCAGCGAACCGATGATGTCCCGCGCGCTTTCGGCATACTGAGAAGCTTGTGCGCGCGCTCTCTCAAGTGCGCCGCTTCGCTCGACGGCGTCAAGCAATGCGGCGCGCGGCGTGGCGCGATAATCGCCGTCGCGTATTACCGTTTGCACTGCTGAGCGAAAAGATGAATCCTTATTCAGCAAATAAATGAGCGGAAGCGTTAACTTGCCTTCGAGCAGATCGACGCCCGCCGCTTTGCCGAGTTCTTCGCCGGTCGAAGTAAAATCCAGTAGATCGTCTATCAATTGAAAAGCAGTGCCGAGGTGCATTCCGTAATCGCGCATCGCGGACTGCGTCTCTGCGTCCGCGTGGCCGAGAATCGCGCCGATTTCGCAGCAAGCGCTGAAGAGATACGCGGTTTTGCGTTGCAGTATATCGAAATATTGATTCTCCGTAATATCTACGTGGCCGAGCAGAGTCAACTGCAATAGTTCGCCTTCGGTCATCTTGCGCGTGACGCTGGTCAGAATATCTAAGATCGGCAAGGAACGTTCGGCAAGACTTATTTCAAACGCGGACATGTAGAGCCAGTCGCCGATTAACACAGCGGTTTGATTTCCGAAGCGTGAATTGACGGACACACGATTACGGCGCGTCTCTGCGTTATCAATGATGTCGTCGTGAACGAGCGTGGCCGTGTGCAAGAGTTCCATCACGGCGGCCATGCGTATGGAGTTGTACTTCCCCCCATCGCCGCCCGCCGCGTAAACAGACAGCAAAGTGAGCGCCGGGCGCACGCGTTTGCCGCCCGAAGCGCGTAGGTAATCGTTAATGCTAGAGATTACGCCGATGTTGGAACGCGCGCGCCGCTCAAACTCTGCCTCGACCAACACAAGCTCGCTCGCGACAAGATTAAAAATTTCATGCGCTGAAGTTTGACGGTCTTTAATGGCGGCAAGATTGCCAATCATGGACATAAGAATCCGATGCTAGATGTTAGATGCTGGATAATAGATAATAGTAAAAGCGACGACCTTCCACTAGCATCCGACATACGGCATCTAACATTCTCTCTTTCAGTTTGAGCGGTAGTTTGTAAATTGCATATCAATGCCGAAATCTTTGGCTTTGATTTTGCTGATCACGTCCTGCAAAGTGTCGCGGTCTTTGCCCGTGATGCGCACGACATCGCCCTGAATCGCCGCTTGAACTTTCGCTTTCGAGTCTTTGATAAAACGCACGATCTCTTTGGCTTTGTCCGTAGGGATTCCCTGTTGCAACTCGACGCGCTGGCGCAACGTGCCGCCCGCCGCAGGCTCTGCTGTGCCATACGTCAAGGCTTTGAGCGGAACGCCACGGCGAACGAGTTTTTGTTGCAGTATGTCGTTCATGTTGCGCAGGCGCGTTTCGTCTTCGGCGGCAAGCACAAGCTCTTTTTCTTCGAGCGTAACATTGGCATGGCTGCCTTTGAAATCAAAACGCTGCCCTATCTCTTTCGTCGTTTGATTGATGGCGTTAGTGATTTCCGCGCGATCAACCTGCGAAACAATATCGAATGAATTTTGCTGTGCCATAAAATTGAATCATCGTTAAAAATTTTGCCACAGAGCCGGACAGTTTTGAGTTTTCGGTTATCAGTTTAGAACTTGCCGCACAGAACCCCAATCTTAGCTACTGAAAACTCAAAACTGAAAACTGTTCTCCTCTGTGTCTCTGTGGCTAATCTTAAAGCCTCTCAAACAACGCGCGAGAATAACATCAAACGCGGGCGCGGCGAAAGCGTTTCACACCCGAAGCGTTAAGACAGTGTTTTGTTCGCCGATTTCAACACGTTGTTATCAATACCGGGTATGCCAAACATCTGCGAAAAGTTATTGGTAGTAATGCGCCCGATTTCTTCGACGGGTAGATTTTTTAGTTCTGCTAATTGGCGCGCGACTTCAACGACGCGCGCAGGCTCGTTGCGTTTGCCGCGAAACGGCACGGGCGTCAGGTAAGGGCAATCGGTTTCGATGAGCAATCGTTCGAGCGGAACGTACCGCGCCGCATCGCGCAGATTTTCCGCGTTCTTGAAAGTAATATTTCCCGCAAACGAGATCATCATTCCGAGTTGCAAAGCGTCTTCCGCCATCGACGCGCTTCCGCCGAAGCAGTGCATCACGCCGCCGCGCACGCTGCCTTGCCATTCGTTCCGCAGAATCTCAATCGTCTCCGCATCCGCTTCGCGCGAATGAATAATTACGGGCAAAGCCAAATCGCGCGCGAGGCGTAACTGTCTGGCAAAGACTTTGCGCTGCGCATCGCGCGGCGAATGATCGTAATGATAATCCAATCCGATTTCGCCCAGCGCAACGAGGCGCGACCCCCCGCCGAGAAGTTGTTCGAGTTGCGCGGCGACGCCTTCATCAAACAGATGCGCATCATGCGGATGAATGCCGATGGCGGCATAAACATTTTCGTACTGCTCTGCGACTTCAATGGCACGCTCGAACACTCCGCTCGCAGGCTCTCCCGATCCGATGTTCAAGATTGCACAGACGCCAGCCGCGCGCGCGCGTTCGATTACTTCATCTCGATCTGCGTCGTATTCCTCGCCGCTTATGTGCGCGTGAGAATCGACGCAGAGAAAAGCATCGGGCAGGCGCTTCGTGGTGTGTTGCAAGTCGGCTTCCGTTTGCGGATTCGCCATTACTTCAAGCGCGCGCCGTTCGGCACATCTTCCGTGAAGGTGGCGATGACGGGGCGGCCTTCTTCGCCGTAGGATGCGGCGACGACCATGCCCTGCGATTCAAGCCCGCGTAGCTCGCGCGGTTTGAGATTAGCGACGACGACGACTTTGCTCCCGATCATTTTTTCGGGTTCGTAATATTCTGCGATGCCCGCGAGTATCTGTCGCGGCTGTGCTTCGCCAATGTCAATCGTAAAGCGCAACAGTTTATCGGACTTCGGCACGCGCTCAGCAGTTAAGATTTCGCCAACGCGCAGATCAACTTTCGCAAAATCTTCGATGCCAATAAAGCTCGCGAGATTGTCATCAATTGATGCTGCAATCGCCGTTGCGCTGCTCTGCGCGCCGCCGGAAGTTTGCGCGCTCGCGGGAACGGCGTCGGCTTCGGTTGCGCCGTGCATCGGCGGTTGCGGCGTTGTTTCATCTGTAATGGAAGCGCCTGCGACAGCATCTGCTTCAGTCGCGTGCGTGCCTGTGTGTTCATTCATCTTTTCTATTTCAGCCATTGTTTTCGTTTTATCAATTCGCGGGAAAAGCGGTTTGCTGTCGCCGATCTTCGTTTGCTCTTTCAGTTCGCCCCAGTGAAGTTTAGCAGGATCAATCTTTGTGACATCATCCGTCAAACCGAGTTGCGCGTAGATGGCGCGCGCCGCATCGGGCATAATCGGATAAAGCATGACGGAGAGCCAGCGCAATGCTTCCGTTGCTCTGTACAGCACGGCGTGAAGCGTCTGCTTTTGCGCTTCGTCTTTGGCAAGTTCCCAAGGCTTTGCGTCCGAGATCATTTTATCAACGCGCGCGACGATGCTCCACGCCGCTTCGAGCGCACGGCTAAACGCATACTCATCAAAGTGCGCGATGAACTCGTCGCGCGCGCGTTCAAGAGTTTTCGCGAATGACAGAGCATCCGGGTCAACTCCTGCGCGCTTCGCCGCAAGATATTTATCTTCATCAATCTGCCCTGAAGGAATCGCGTCGTTGCAGTAAATCGAAATCATCTTGAACGTGCGGCTCGCAAGATTGCCGAGTCCGCCCGCGAGATCGGAATTTGCGCGGTCAATCAACGCTTCGTAGCTAAACTTGCCGTCCTGCCCGAAGACCATTTCGCGCAAACAAAAATAGCGCAGCGCGTCGATAGAAAAATAACGCTGCAAGATTTCCAACTCAATTGTGTTACCGATGGTCTTTGACATTCTGCGCCCATCGTGGTCGAGCCACATGCCGTGCGCGTAGACGGTGCGCGGCGGCTCAAGCTTTGCTGCGAGCAAAAAGGCAGGCCAGTAGACGGCGTGAAAGCGCAGTATGTCTTTGCCCACCAAGTGTACAGCAGGCCAGAACTTTTCAAAGCCCACGACGCGCTCACGCTCTTCATTGCCGTAGCCGATGGCCGTGATGTAATTCGTTAAAGCATCGAACCAGACATAGATCGTATGCGACGGATCGTCCGGCACGGGCAAGCCCCAATTGACGGAAGATTTCAAACGGCTGATGGAAAGGTCTTGCAAGCCGCCGCGCACAAAGCTCATCACTTCGTTGCGGCGTGATTCAGGGAGAATAAAATCCGTGCGCGATTCATAAAGCTCAAGCAGCGCATCGGCATAATCCGAAAGTCGAAAGAAATAACTTTCTTCGGCAACACGGTCGAGCGCAACACTGTGAACAAGACACAACGGCGCATCACCTTCGCGTTCGGGCTTGATGAATTCATCCTCTGTTTTGAACTCGGCGCACGCAGGGCAAAACCAACCTTCGTAGTAACCTTTGTAAATCGCCTCGCGTCCTTTTGGAGTCGGCGTTTCACGCACGCGCCGCCACAACGCCGTTACTCCTTCGAGGTGAAACGCGGCAGTCGTTCGCATAAAAATGTCGTAGCCGCCGTGCGCCGAATCGAGTTGGAACTCCGCAAAGAACTTTTGAAATTGCGCTGCGACGTAATCAACGTGCTCGCGTGGCGTGCGCCCCTGTTGCGCCGCGACGCGCCCGACATTCACGCCGTGCTCATCCGTTCCCGTCAAAAAAAACGTCTCGAAGCCGCGTTGCGTTTTGTAACGCTTTAAACAATCCGCAACGAGCGTCGTGTACAAATTGCCCAGATGCGGCTGGCTGTTAACGTAATAAATCGGCGTTGTGACGTAGAAAGTTTTCATCAGTGGTAAATGGTTAATGGTAAGTCGTAAATGGTAGCAAACCGAAAGCAGTTTTATCTATTACACCATTAACCATTTACTATTAACTCTACCGGCTTCTGTTCGGTTGCGCTTTGGCGAACTCATCATCTTTGTTGAAGTGCGGCAACTCGTTTGAATTGGCGATGCGCAATCCAATGGCGAGCGCAATTTCTGCTTCCTGCGCCATGCCCTCGAAGTTCCATGAATCGCTGTATTCATCGGACGGCTGATGATAGTTCGCTTCGTTGTAAGCCTTGAACTGCTCTTCGCCCCAACCTTTCGGACGCCCGACAAAATCCGCGCCTGCTTCCAGATTGATCGAAGGCACGCCGACTTTGGCGAACGGGAAATGATCCGAGCGATAAAAAGAACCTTGTTCGGGACGCGCATCCGGCGAGACAGTCAAACCGCGTTCGCGCGCAACGCTGTCAACGACTGCTTTCAAGGTCGAACGATCCGCGCCGAGCGGTTCAAAATCAGTCGTTAGCCCGTGTATGTTCATCGAATCAAGATTCACATCCGCAGCGGTTTTGGCGAGCGGCACAAGCGGGTGGCGCACATACCATTCCGCGCCGAGAAGTCCCTGTTCTTCGGCGGTCGGAAAAAGAAATAGAATTGAGCGGCGCGGACGTTGTTTTGCAGGCATCTTGATAATCGCTTCGGCAATCGCAATTACAGCGGCGCAGCCGGAAGCATTGTCCACCGCGCCGTTATAAATCCGGTCGCCTTTAGCGTTCGGCGCGCCAATGCCTAGATGATCCAAGTGGGCTGAGAAAACAACGTACTCATTTTTTAACTTCGGATCGCGTCCCGTAATGACGCCCGCGACGTTATCTGCCTTGACCGGCCTCGTCTCGCTCTTAAGATTTATTGCGCCAACTAAATTGAGCGGCACGGGTTGAAAATCACGCGAGGCCGCACGCTTGCGCAAGTCATTAAGATTTTGTCCGGCGAGCGCCAACATGCGCTCTGCCGCATCGTTTGTCATCCACGCACGCATCTTGAGGAACGGCGCGCCCGGATCGGCTTCGCGCGCAATGTCGTAGCGCCAAGAACCATTTGAAGTACGCACGACGCTCCAAGGATAACCTGCCGATTCAGTCGTGTGTAGCAGAATCACACCGGCTGCGCCGCGTCTGGCTGCTTCCTCATATTTGTACGTCCAGCGCCCGTAATATGTGAGTGCGCGTCCACCAAAAAGATTCGGCTCTTCCGCAATTGCAGGCGGATCATTAACGAGCATCACAAGAATCTTATTGCGATAATCATTCGCGTCGCCTTTGTAATCATTCCAGCGTTGCTCCGGCGCGTTGATGCCGTAACCGACAAAGATCATGTCATTACTGAGTTTTACTTCGGGCGTCTGCGCGCCCGTGAATGCAACGAATTCGTCTGCAAAATTGAACGTCTCTTTTTTATTTTTCGCAGAGATTGTCAACGCCGTGTTCGGATCGGCCTTGACGCCGAAAAGCGATACGGGTTGAAAGAAACTTCCGCTTGCACCCGCTCCTCGAAGCCCTAGAGCTTTCAACTGCGCGGCGATGTATTGAGCGGCAAGCTCTCCGCCTTTTGCGCCCGTGCCGCGTCCTTCCAGAGAGTCATCTGCGAGATATTTGATATGTTTGCGCATCGTCGCTTCGCTGATTACTTTCGTCGGATCAGTGCGAGTTTGCGCCAGCGCGGTGAGGGCGATAATGGCGACGATTAACGCCGCCAAAAAAGTCTTTGTCTTATTCATAACATTTCCCTATCTATTTAACTTCTGCCTTTAATGAGCGCCATTGCTTCGGCGCGCGTGCTGGCGTCTTTGCGAAATGCGCCGAGCACTTCGGAGGTCATCGTGATCGCGCCGGATTTTTTGACGCCGCGAAGTGTCATACACGTATGCTCTGCTTCAATCACAACCATCACGCCAAGCGGTTTCAGGCCGTTGAAAAGCGTTTCGGCGATCTCCGATGTCAGGCGTTCCTGTACTTGCAACCGACGAGAAAAAGTCTCGGCGACGCGCGCGAGTTTCGACAATCCGACGATGCGTCCCTTTTTCGGAATGTAAGCGATGTGACATTTGCCGACAAACGGCGCAAGGTGATGCTCGCAGATCGAAGCTATCTGGATGTCTTTGACAATCACCATTTGATCGTGTGAATCGCCCGGCAGAGCGACGACGTACTCGCGCGGGTCTTCGCGCATTCCAGCCGTTAGCTCCGCGTACATCTCCGCGACGCGTTCGGGCGTGCGCCGCAAACCGGGACGCTCAGGGTCTTCGCCGATGCCTTCGAGAATCAAACGCACGCCCTGCGCGATTCGCTCAAGATCAACTTCTTTATGATGTGTTTGGCGCAGCGCATTCTCAGTTTGCGGCTCAATCGCTTCGATGTTTACAGCCCGTCTGCTCATGCTTTTTTTTCAATTCCCTTGCACGCGAATCTTGTTTGCGTTCATTTCAACAAAGGCATTCTGCGCCGCCGTTTCAACAACGCGCAATGCGACGCCCGCGTTTTGCGCCGCCGCACGGCACTGCTCGTATTCCGGCATCGCACTTATCATGCGATCACCTTTGCGTGCCACTTTAACATCAATCGCGCCGTAGGGCGTTTCGACGCGCACAATTTCGCGTGCGAGAGTGCGCCGCAAAACTTTCGTAAAACGCACGCCGAGCGTCGTCGTCTCCGCAAAAAGCAGATCACATAACCTATCGCGCATCGCCGGTTGGCACAAAATAGAAACGAGCACGCCGGGACGATTCTTTTTCATTTGCACGGGCGTAAAATAGCAATCGAGCGCGCCTGCGGAGAGCGCACGTTCCATCACATAGCCGAGAATCTGCGGTGAAGCGTCGTCAATGTTCGTTTCAATCAACAGCAACTCTTCATCCGTCGCAGATAGGTTTTGCGCCGCTCCGTCTTCGCCGATTATCACACGCAGCACGTTCGGGAAGCGTTCGTATTCACGCGTGCCTGCGCCGTAGCCTGTGCTCAGGATTTTCATCGCGGGCAACGCGCCGTATTCGTCGCAAACTGTGCTGATGATCGCCGCGCCGGTTGGCGTCACAAGTTCGCCTTTGATGTCCGTCTGGTAAACGGGCGCGTCTTTGAGAAGTTCTGCGACGGCGGGCGGTGGAACGGGAAAGCGCCCGTGCGCCATCTCGACCATGCCGCTGCCGACGTGAAGTGCCGAACAAGCGAAGCGTTCGATGCCGAGCAAATCAAAGCCAATGCACGCGCCGACGACATCAATAATCGCATCAATCGCGCCGACTTCATGAAAGTGTATGCGCTCGACTGGTTCGTTGTGGACGCGCGCTTCGGCTTCGGCGAGGCGTGTGAAAATGCGCCCGGCACGATTTTTTATGCTGTCGCTTAACTTCGCGTCGCCAATTATCTTGAGTATGTCGCGCAGATGACGATGCTCGTGTTCGTGCGCCGTGCGAACATGCACGTGCGTCGCGCTAAGGCCGGAGCGCATCGCTGCCTCGAAACTGATTTCATAATTAGCGACGCCGAGCGATGCGATTTGCGCTGTCAGCTTTTCTCTATCGCAACCGGCATTCACAAGCGCGCCGAGAATCATGTCGCCGCTCGCGCCCGCGAAACAATCGAAGTACAAAGTTTTCATGGCGTATCGAAATTTGATGGTAGCAGAGCATACGCTGATAATGTCAAGGAATACCGCGCGGCGTTGGCGTCGTGCGTGCGCGCTAAGTTATACTATTTGTTTTTCAAAGCGGCGTGATGTTTGATGCCTATGATGCAGGAGGATTAATAGTTGGAATTTAGTTTACAAGATTTGCAGGACACATTGCGCGACCGCTTGCGCGTTGCCGCCGCAGAGATATTCGATATTACACTCGAACAAATCATCGCGGAAGTTCCGCCGCGCACAGAGTTAGGTGATCTGGCCTTCCCTGTCGCCTTTGAATTGGCGAAACGTATTAAGGCGGCGACGGGCGAGAAAATAGCGCCGCGCGCCATCGCCGAAAAGCTGCGCGAGGCGCTGTTGAATACGGAACAGATTGCGCGCGTTGAAGTCGCGGGCGCGGGTTACTTGAACGTTTTCTTTGATCGCGCAGATTCGCTCGCACGCTTCTTTTCCGCAAGCGACGAAGAGGCACACGCTACAGCAGCGCCGCAAAACAAACCGTTGCGCATGGTCGAACATACGAGCATCAATCCAAACAAGGCCGCGCATATCGGACACGTGCGCAATGCCGTGTTAGGCGATACGTTCGTGCGCGTGCTACGTGCGGCAGGCGAGCGCGTCGAAGTACAAAATTATATTGACAATACTGGCGTGCAGGTCGCGGATGTTGTCGTCGGCTTCCTACACCTCGAACACATGACACTTGCGGACATTCGCACGCTCGACAAGTCCCTGCCCTCTGACCGCCCGTTTGATTATTACTGCTGGGATTTATACACGCGCGTCGGTCTCTTTTACCGCAACGATGATCCGAATGGCGAGATGAACGCAGAGCGTTTACGCCTGCGCGCAGAAACTTTGCACTCCATTGAAGAAGGCGGTAACGAGATCGCGGAATTAGCCGATTACGTCGCAACGCGCAATGTCGGTTGTATCCTAGACACGATGGAGCGCTTGGGAATTCGTTACGATGTATTGCCGCGTGAATCGGAAATTTTGCGCCTGCGTTTTTGGGATCAAGCGTTCGAGCGCATGAAGGAAACGTGTGTAATTCGCTATGAAACAGAAGGCCGCAATAAGAATTGCTGGGTGATGCCGCTTGAAACGCATACGGGCACGGACGAGCACGAAGCAGATAAGATCATCGTGCGCTCAAACGGCACAGTCACATACACTGGCAAAGACATCGCGTATCAACTCTGGAAACTTGGCCGTCTCGGACTCGATTTCAATTACAGATTGTTTCGCACCTACGCGGACGATCACAAGACGTGGATAACGACGAGCGAATCGCCAGCAAATAAGGAAGCAAGCAGCAATGCGTATCCGCATTTCGGCGATGGCGCAACCGTCTACAACGTGATTGATTCGCGGCAATCTTATACGCAGGACGTTGTGCGGCGCGGCGTTGCGGCAATTGCGCCGGACATCGGCGCAGAAGCAAGCATTCATCTTTCTTATGAAATGGTCGCGCTCTCGCCTGCCGCCTGTGAAGAATTGGGCTTGGAATTAAGCACAGAAGATCGCGCGCGTCCCTTTATAGAGATGAGCGGGCGCAAAGGACTCGGCGTGAAAGCTGATGATCTGATTAGTCGCCTCGAACAAAGCGCGCAACGCGAAGTCGAAGCGAGACACGCAGAGCTTTCCGCAGCAGACAAAAACGCCACCGCGCACATTATCGCCGTCGGCGCGCTGCGTTATTTTCTATTGAAGTGGACGCGCAATTCCGTCATCGCTTTCGACTTTAAGGAAGCACTTTCGTTCGAGGGCGAAACGGGGCCGTATTGCCAGTACGCAGCGGTGCGCGCTAATTCTATTTTCCGCAAACTCGATGAAGGAATGCGAATTCAAGCCGAAGCATTCATCGTTAAAGTAGTTAAGGCGGGCGATGAAAGAAATGAAGCAGAGCGCGTCCTAAACGGTGAAGGCGGAGATGAATTATGGTCGCTCGTCTCACTGGCGGCGCGTTTTGATGAAGCCATCGCGCAGTCCGCATTGGCGGCGGAACCTTCGCATCTGGCGAAATTTACTTTCAATTTAGCGCGTGCCTTTAACAATTTCTACAACGACAAACGTAACAGTATTCTGAAAGAAACAAACGCCGCGCGCCGCGCTGTGCTGATTGCGACGACCACCATCGCGCATCGCCAATTGACACGCTCGCTTGCGACACTCGGCATTAGCGTACCCGAACGGATGTAGCACAGCTTTTGCTATTGGCTCGTCGCAGCAATGAGCGAAAACGTAATTTGCAGTCGTTGCCAGCCTCAAAGTTTTGCATTTCGCCAGAGCGCAGAAAATTTATTTGCATTGCGAAAAGATACAAACATTGATCGCTTTAGTTTAGTTAAAGGTACACATATATGTTGATCGTTATGAAAGCCGACGCTACCGAACGCGAGATTGAGAACGTGTTGAGCGTCATCACAGACCTTGGACTTCGCCCGCACGCTTTGCCCGGCGCGCAACGCACGGCCATCGGCATCACAGGCAATCAAGGCGCAGTCGATGCTTCGCGCTTCGAGAATTTGCCGGGCGTCGCGGAAGCGATTCGCGTCAGCAAGCCTTACAAATTAATCTCGCTTGATTTGCGTCCCGAAAAAACAGTCGTGCGCGTCGGTGATGCGGCTATCGGGGGCGACGAACTTGCGATTATCGCCGGGCCGTGCGCCGTCGAAAGCCACGCGCAAATGTTTGCTATTGCCGAAGCGGTGCGGCGAAGCGGTGCGCGTTTTCTGAGAGGCGGCGCATTTAAACCGCGCACATCGCCATATGCGTTTCAGGGACTCGGCGAAGCAGGCTTGAAAATTCTCGCCGAAGTGCGCGAGACATACGGATTGAAGATTGTCACCGAAGCGCTTGATGAAATGAGCATTGATCTAGTCGAACGTTACGCGGATATGATTCAGATCGGCGCGCGTAACATGCAGAACTTTTCGCTGCTGCGCCGCGCGGGTCGTTCACATTTGCCTGTGCTGTTGAAGCGCGGCATGGCAGCGACGTTGGATGAATGGCTGCTCGCGGCTGAATATGTGATGTCAGAAGGAAACTACAACGTCGTGTTGTGCGAACGCGGCGTGCGTACCTTCGCGCAACACACGCGCAATACGCTTGATCTCGCGTCGATCCCGGCGGTGCGTCGCGTTTCGCATCTGCCCGTAATCGTCGATCCATCACATGGCACAGGCAAGAATTATATGGTCACGCCGCTGGCTCGCGCGGGCGTCGCCGTCGGCGCAGACGGCCTTATCATAGAAGTCCACGATCAACCCGAACGCGCTTTATCCGACGGTGCGCAGGCACTGACGATCCAGCAATACGCGCAGCTTGTTACTGAAGTGCGCGCCATTCACGACGTGATCGCACCCGCTCCGGTCGGTTGAAATCGAAAAGCATCCGCGTCCAATAGAGCGCGTAGTTAGGGCTTCTGAACAGTGCAATGCGATGAGCGGCATTCAAAGTTTTCAATTCTCAAATATGCGCCAGTTCTTCGCCGCTTTTTTCGCCGTTAATTTGCTGATCGTTTTCCTGAAGAATGTCCGCGAGATATTTAGTGAAGCGGCTGCGCGGCATCACTTTATCAAATCCTACTGCCTCAGCCGCGCGCCGCAATGCCGTATCGACATGCGAGTAAAAGCCTAATAGTTTTGTGCCGCGCAAGTCTTCGTCGGCTTTTATTCGCGCAGCCGTTGCGAATGGATCGCACTCCCGCTCGTGCAGATCAAAGATGATAAGTGAAGGCTTGATTTCGCGCGCCGCGTCAATCACGGCAACAGCATTCTTCGCAAACAGCACTTTAATATTTAAGTGCTCAGCCGTCGCGCGAATTTTCGATGCGAATAACATGTCGCTCACGGCGGCAATCACAGTAGCCTTCATCATCTATCTCCGGTTAATTTAAGCACACCATAGTTCGGGCGCTTCATATTCGTTACCTGTGGGAGCATTGTAGCACTGCGTGGAAATCACATCATCAATTGATGAAGGAGCAAAATTAAATGGATGCGGGCGAAATCGTTATTACCAGCCGCGACAATGCGCAGGCGCGCGCGGCGCGTGCTGTACGCGACGGCAAGCAGCGCGAATTGATATTCATCGAAGGCAGGCGTCTGTGCGATGAAGCGATTAGCGCCGGGCTGATTATCGAAGAAGCCTTCTTCACAGAAGAGTTCGCGCGTGATGAACGTCATGCGCCGATTCTGCAAGCTTTGCGCCACGCCATCGGAGATCGCTCGCACATTGTCAGCGAGCGCGTAATTGATTTTATTTCCGATACGAAAACGCCGCAGGGCGTCGTGTTATTAGCCCGCCGCCCGGCAGCGCAGGCAAGCGTGCTGGAAAGTTTGACTAAAAAAAATCCGCTGCTCATCATTCTGCACCGCATCAATAATCCTTTGAATGCAGGTTCGATTTTGCGCACGGCAGAAGCGGCGGGCGCACACGGCGCGATCACGACTGAAGGCTCAATTGACATTTTTTCGCCGAAGGCTTTGCGCGGCGCGATGGGTTCTAGTTTTCGCTTGCCCGTGTGGACAAAAGCAAGCTATGCGGAAGCGCTGGCGTGGTGTCGCGCGCGCAAAATCGTGACCGTTGCAACGGATGTGCGGGGCGAGCGCCTTTATTCGGAAATTGACTGGAGAAAACCTGTGGCGCTCGTCATCGGCGCGGAAGCGAACGGCCTGACAAATGACGAGACGGCGGCGGCAGATGAAGCCGTGCGTATTCCGATGCACGCGCCGGTCGAAAGCCTCAACGTCGGCGTCGCCACAGCCGTCGTGCTTTACGAAGCCGCGCGCCAGCGAAGCAGTTTTTGAGCTGGATACAAATTATAAGAATCGTCCGAGCGCGTTATTCCGTAATATCACGGAGAGTTTCAATCTTTTGTTTCCCACCGCTTCTCTACATCGCCACCTTTCAGTTAAAATTAGCCAGCGCACCAAGCTAGAGATATACTGATCCCCTTTCCCTGCGCCGCTTAGAGCACTGCCAAGCCGCGCTTCGTCTTACGGTATGCTTAAAGTTGTTCGATTCAAATCATTATTGAATGCAGATGGAGCGCGTGCGCTGAATGAAAAAAGAGACTGACAAAGAACTGCCGAAGAAACGCGATGAAGCGCTCGCCGAACGCCTTTTGCGGCGCGTCCTAGAAGGCATGGGCGACGTCGTTGATCGCAAGCTCTGGCGCACCGTTGAACCGAAAGGCGGCTTGACTGCTTCGGATTTGATCGCGCGCATGAAGCGCCTGATCGACGAGCGCGTGCGGCACGAAGCGGCTAAGGGAACGATTGCGCCACATCTCTTGAAACTCAAGATCGAATGGGGCACGCATACGGAAGCGCCGCCCGAAGTGATTAAAGATTTGGAGACGGAAGTGCTCGCCGCCGCAATCGACCACATCAATGATAGTCGCTATCGCACGCTTGCGCCGCCGCGCGTTGAAACCGAAACGGATATTTTTACGACCGGCATCAGCGTCGATCCGACATTCGGCGAATTTGAAGAAGAATTACACAAACAGGACGAGGAAACACGCCGCGCTGCCGAGCACGGCACAGCACCAAAAGCCGCCGCGCCGGAAGCACCGAAGGAAGCACGCGTCACGGCGCGCGCTTCTCTGCCGAAAGGCACACGCGAAGTGCCGCTTGTTTTCGTGCTGGGTGGCAAGCGTTTGAATGTCGGGCGCGGCTCGGATAATGATTTATGGCTCGACGATGGAAGCGTCTCGAAAATTCACGCGGCGCTCGTGATGAATCGTGAAGGCACGCTGCTCGTCGCCGACACGGGTTCAACGAATGGCACGTACATTAACGGGCGTCGGATCGCTTACGGCGAAGCGCGTCCAATCGAAGAAGGCGATGTCGTCGGCTTCGGCGATGTCGAAGTGCGCTTTCGCAAACAAAGCTCCTGAAACTCTGTGCCGTTAACCTTAGGCAGCTAACTTTATGTTACTAACCTTAATGCCGCTCTTTCTGTTTTTACAGGCCGCCAATAATGTTGTCAACAACGCCGTCAACAATCCTGCACACGTCGCCGCAGCGATGCCGGAAAAGCAACCGGCAATGCTTAGTTTGATCTATGTCGGTGGATTAGCGTTGATGGCTTTGCTGCTGCTTTTATCTTTGGTGCGCACACGTTTGCGGCGTCCGGCGGCGTCGGCGGTTGCGCCCGCAGATTTACCGCCCGAAGTGCGTGATCGTTTGGGCGCGGTTTCGACTAACAGAGGCTTGCGCGCGCTGCGTTGGTTGTTCGTTGTGCTGGCGCTCTGTGTCTTCGGCTTTCACGTTTACTGGGCGCGTTATGCTGAAGCGAACAACGAGCGTTTCGAGGATTTGAACTATAAGGATTTGCGCAATCGTCGCTTGTCGGAATCAACTCTGCGCGGTTGGATTCTTGATCGCTCCGGGAAATTGGAAAAGGCCGTCGCGCTTTACCGTTTCGAGAACAATCAGATCGTCCGTGAGTATCCGATGGACGAAGCGATGGCACATCTGCTCGGCTCGGATCGTGGTGATCCGGGACTCGAACGCGCGCTCTTCGGCGTGCAGAGCAGCAACGTGCCGGAAGCTTTGCAGGTTGCGATGGGAGAAAATTTCAAACAACGCGCGAATACTGATGTGCGTTTGACGATTGATAGTGAACTGCAAAAGGAAGCCGTCAATCAACTCAAAGGTCGGCAGGGCGCGGTCGTCATACTTAATCCACAGACGGGCGAACTGCTGGCGATGTACAGCAATCCATCTTATAGCTTGAAAGCGGTGCAGGACGAAGCAACTTGGATCAGGCTCGAAGCAGACAAGCGCGACAGTCCGCTCGTCAATCGCGCGCTCGGCACGTATTACATTCCCGGTTCGACTTTCAAAACCGTGACGATGACCGCCGCGTTTCTCGCAGGAATGCAGAACGAAGTTTTTAACGGCACACCGGGCGGCTTCGTTGCCGCATCAGGAGCGAAGCCGATCACGGATGATAATGGTTCGTGTGAGATTTGCGGCCCGATGAAAATAGAGCAGGCTTACGAAATTTCCAGCAATCAATATTTCGCGCAGATGGGCGTTAAGCTCGGCCCGGAAAGATTCGCCAATGCCGCCAGACTGCTCGGCATCGGAACATATGCGACGCCCGCCGAAGCAGTGCGGGGGCGCAGGCTGCCGGAAATCTGGAATGCAAGCACGGATGCGATCAAACGCGCACTCGCACCGCGCGAATCAACAATAGTGACGGGGCCGAAGATCAGCCGCTTCGATATTGCGCTCGAAGGTTACGGGCAAGGTTACGCCGGACAGATGACGCCTTTTCAAATGGCGCTCGCTGCTTCTGCCATCGCCAACATAGACGGCAAATTAATGAAGCCGATGATTGAAATGGGACGCGCGCCAGAAGTGTTTCATCAAGTAATGTCGCCGCAGATCGCCGCGCAGGAACGCTCGATTATGGGACTCGTCACGGGCGGCGCATCCGGGACGGCGCGCGGCGTCTTCGCGCCAATCCTCGCGCAGGGCATCACGAGCGGCGGCAAGACAGGCACGGCGCAAAAAGTCATTCCCTTTTATGATCCGAAAACCGGCGAACCGAAAACACGCAAACGCGTCGAGAAGGATCGCAAAGGCAACGTCATACGCGAGTACGAAGAAGTTATGATTGACAACGACCACCCGCGCATAGACAGTTGGTTTTTGTGCATTGCGCCGCTCGAACGCCCGCAACTCGCAATGGCCGTCATTATCGAAGGCGGCGGCTACGGCTCGAAAACTGCCGCGCCCATTGCCGCCGCGCTGGTGCTCAAAGCGCGCGATCTGGGATTATTAGGCAACGCGAACGGCAATCAAAATCAGGGACAGCCGCAAGCGCCGAATAATCAAGGCCGCCGGCGCGCACCGCAACAAACTACACGGCGCTGAAGCGCATAGACTTTGCTTTGAGTTTAATAGACTTTGCTTTGAGTTTAATTGTTGCTCAACTACCCGATAACCCGCGTCACTTAATCTGAGACATATGAAGAATCGCGCATCGTCACATCTCATCATCCTTTTACTTATCATTCTCTTTGAAATTGCGGGCTATTACGCAGTGCATCGCGCCGCGTTGATTCGCGGTTACGATCCGTCTTGGGTCAGCGCCGGACGCGATCTGTTGCTTTACGTGCCGATCATCGCCGTCGTGTTGTGGTTATCCCGTGTGATGAAATTTGCGGGCAACTGGACGATTTACACAACCGCCGTGTTGCTGTTTACCATCGGAATGCTCGTGCAGTACAGGCTCTACAGCGATCCAGAATACAACACGAAGAACAAAGCAGCGGCGCGCGCAGAGAAAACGCAAACCTTGCGTATGCGATACATCAATGAGAATTATGATGTCGCGAAAAAACAATTGATGGGCTTACCCGCGACGCCCGCGCAACCCGTCAATCTTGAGCAAGAGGAAGTTCAGCAAGAATCGTACACCGTCGGTCAGGCGCTTACGTCTAGTTACACTTGGATTCCGTTGCTTTCACTTTTCGCTTTCGCCGCCGCTTACTGGTTCTGCACGCAGGACAAATATTTGCTCTGGATTCAACGCCATAGTTTTATCATCGTGCTCATCACGCTTGTTCCACTGGCGGCAGCCGTCGCAACGTCAAGCGCGGGTAAAGCTCTGGGAAACATGACGCCTTGGGAGCCTGCGAAGATTCCTTTCCTGCTCGGCTTCGCAGGCATACTGACCGCGCGTTACAAAGATTTAGCGCGCACATACTGGGGCATTCCGAGCGGGCGCGACATGGTTCCTTTGATCGCGATGGCGCTGCTGCCCTTCGTTCCCTTCTTCGTGCTCAAAGACTTCGGACAAATGCTCGTCTTTAGCAGCGCTTACGCGACGCTTTATTTGATCGCCGTCCCTCGTTGGCCGCAGCTACTTCTTTTTGTCGGTACTGTGATGCTCGCTATCGGCGTGCTTGTCGTCGGCGCGCTGCCGCAGGATGTGCAGGAAAAAATTCCGCTTTTGCCGACGCTCGCTAAGCCCGTGCAAGCCATTTTGCCTTCGCGCATTCAACAGCGCTTTCACTTGTGGTTAGACGGTTTCGATCCGCCTTCGCCGGACGTCGCTTGGTGGAAGAAAGATTATAACGACGCGTTGGCACGCGACCCGCGAATGCGCGAGTTGGCAGAGCAAAGTCCTGCGATGCAAAAGACCGTCAATACGGATATATGGTTTGACCACCTCGCTTTTCAACCTGCGCAGGCAGTGTTCGGCATCGCTTCGGGCGGAACGACTGGGCGCGGACTCGGACTTGGATTCGCGGAAGTAATTCCCGTCGCCGATTCCGATTATATTTATGCGGCCATCGGCGAAGAATTAGGACTCGTGGGCGGCGCAGTCGTCATACTCGCGTTGATTATTTTCGTCAACGCGGGCGTGCGAACGGCGATTGAAGCGCGTGATATGTTTACGAAGCTTTGCTCCGCAGGGCTGACGGCCTTTATCGGTTTTCAAGCGCTCGTCAACATCGGCGGCATCACGCGCGCTTTGCCGATGACGGGTATTACGCTGCCTTTCGTCAGTCACGGCGGATTCAGTTTAATCACAAGCTTTGCGATGCTCGGAATGTTAATGGCTTTTTCGCACCGTAATACGCTCGATGCAGTTATCACGGCAAAGACGGTTAAGCCTGCGAAGCAAGCCGTTGCGACACCCGTTCTGGAGGCTGTTCAATGACAGAGGAAACAATTAAAGCGCCGCTCACTTCGGCGGCGGTCAGCGACCGTGGCTTGAGCAACAAGCGACCGCTCAACGAAGACTCGTATCTGGCCGATGAAACGCGGCGCATCTTTATCGTCGCGGATGGCGTCGGCGGCGCGCAGGCAGGCGAAGTCGCCTCCCAAACCACCGTCGAAGTGCTTGACGAAGCTTTTCGTCATCAGGAAAGCGGCGGCGACATCGAAGATTTGCTGGAACTCGGGATTCAACGCGCCAACGCTTCGATTCATCAAATGGCGCGCGAGCATCCAAAGCTTTCGATGATGGCGACCACTGTCGTCGCGCTTCACTTGGATGGCTATACGGCGACTATCGGCCACGTCGGTGATTCAAGGCTTTATCGTTTGACACCGGACGGCAAACTGCTGCGCGAAACAGAAGATCATTCGATGGTCGAAGAAGAAGTGCGCGCCGGACGCATGACGCCGGATCAGGCTGCCAATCATCCGAGCCGCAATGTCATCAGTCGTGCGCTGGGCGCTGAAGCTACCGTTGACGTGGATACAAAAACTATCGAGATTGCAGATGGCACGATTTTTCTTCTCTGCTCTGACGGTATCACGCGCCACATTCCCGATGACGAAATACGCAAATTGCTGACGGACGCAGATGATTTACAAAAAGTCTGTGAAGAGATGAAACGCATTTGCTATGAACGCGGCGCGGAAGACAATCTGACGGCGGTGATTATTCGCGTCGGTGATTCCAAAACGACGAAGATAAATGCAGCCGTGCCCGACGATGAACCGACGCTCGCAATGCCGAGAGCACGCGCTTCCGCACAACCTTCGTCAGTGAACGCTTCAGTACACCACAGCGAAGAGGAAAATTCTTCTGCCGTCGCTCACATGTCAAACAACAATGTGGACTCATTAAGCTCCAGCACTAAGCCAACGTCGCGGCAGGTAATTTCGCTTGAACCGGAAGCGAGCGATAATCTGGTAGAGCCATCGCGCGCGCCGCGCCGCAGTCTTGCCGGAACACTGATACTTCTACTTATCACCGCTGCCATCACAGCCGCCGCAGCCTTTTATGGCGGCATGATGTACCGCGATCAACAGCACAAACAGGAATTGGCGAACGCACCCGCACCCGCTGTGGTTGCCCCTGTTCAGGAATCACCCGAAGCGAAATACGAAACGCTGCGCCGCGAAGTGGATCGCACGCCGCAGCAATCTGTTAGTCGCATGGCGGGCGAAACAAACAACAAGCCGCTCGAATCCGTCGATCCCGAATTTTTATACTTGTATGGTCGTGCGCTGATGCTTTCCGGCAAACGCGCCGAGGCGAGCGAAGCTTTCAAAAGAGCGATTGACAAACTCAACGAGCGCGCGATAACCGGACGCGATCCGTTAAAAGTCGAAGCGCGCATTTCGGCGGCGGCGGCGGCGCTTCAGTCGCGCAATCCGGCGATGCAGATAGCGGCGGTCAAAGAGTTGGATGAGGTTATTCAAACGGAAAATGCGATTGGTGCAGCGCCGACTGGCAACGCATCACAGACCTCGGGGTTATCGCCGCGACGGTAATTTTTCGCATCTAACCAAATACACGAAACGAATTTGCAGAAGCGCGTCGCGGATGACGGAACTTAAATTACAACAGTGCAGGCTGGATAATCGCTACGATGTGCAGGAGTGCCTCGGTCGCGGCAGCTATGCGGAAATATACGTCGCGCATGACCGCGCCGCGCTCGAAGGCGAACCATCTACTGTGGTCATCAAAGCGCTCAACGTGATGCTGCAAGGCGTGCCCGACGCGGAACTTGAACGCACGCTTATTGAAAACTTTCAGAACGAGGCCGTCGCCCTTGATCGCGTGCGTCACCCGAACATTATCAGTCGACTGGGTCACGGCACTGCCATAGACCTCGCGGGCACAACGTTTCATTATCTCGTTCTGGAGTATCTTTCCGGCGGAGACCTTGCGGCGCGCTGCCGCCAACAGGCTTTTCCGCTTGACCGCGCGCTTTTCTATCTGGAACAAGTCTGCGCCGGACTTGCACACGCGCACGCTTGCGGCGTTATTCACAGGGATATCAAGCCGCAGAATCTGCTGCTCACAGACGATTGCGAGACTGTTAAGATCGCAGACTTCGGCGTCGCTAAAATCGAAGGTGGCGACGGCGCAATCACACGTGTCGGCACAAACATTTACGCTCCGCCGGAACACAATCCGCTCGCGCATACAGGCCAGCTTGATCCGGCACTTTTAGCAGGCGGCGTGCAACCGCATCTAACGCCAGCCGCCGATATTTACTCGCTTGCGAAGACGACTTACACGCTGCTTGCAGGTGAATCGCCGCGCCGTTTCGCGCAACGCTCGATCAAGGAATTCCCGGCATCAATCGCAACTAAGCCGTGGGCGGCAGCAGTGCTTAAAGTTCTACACCGCGCGACGCAAACAATCGCTGCGGAGCGTTATCAAACTGTGCAAGAATTCTGGGCTGAATTATCCGACGCCGCTTTGCCGCCGACACAGCTCCTGCAACAGCTAGGCAGCGAAGAAACTCTTTTTCGTCCAAGCGCGAACTTGGAAGGCGCACACCAAGTGCTGCCTGATGCGCCGCCACCGCGCCCGCGCTTTGATACAACGCGTAATCTAGATAAAGCGCTGGCAGCGCATGGCAAAGAGCGCCCGCGCATTGTCGTCCCGGTGACGGAAAGAGCAAAGGCAGCGCAGGAGATTGTGAGCAACCGGCAACAGCATTCGGCTCAAGCCGCGCTTGCCGCTCTGCCCGATATGCCTACGCCGCGACCAGCGCAGCATCTCAGCGTATCCCCGATTAAATATCAGCCTGCAACGCAGAGTCGTGGCGCGCGTCTGCTCGTCGCAGTGATTCTCGTCGCTGCGCTTGCTGGAATGCTCTACGCAACACACAATTACGTTCGCTCGCGGTTCTGGAACACAACGGCTCCGGCTGCTGCTCCTGCGCAGCCATCCAATTCAATTGACGCGGCAAACATCGGGCGCGAAGCTTTAACCTCAACCGATGTCAACTTGCGCCCCGATCCAAGCATTAATAATGATCCGGTTGGAGTGGCGGAATCAGGTTCACGCGTGCGCGTCTTGAGCGTGAGAAATAATTTTTACGAAGTGCAGGTGTTGCAACACAGTCGTCCGAAAGTTGATCCTGATTCCAGGGATCGGGGCTGGTTGAACAAAAAATTTTTAGAGTTACAGTAAAAGATAACTTTTATTTTCTGTGAGAGAGGCGAAACAAGAGTGGGCATACTTGAATCAATACGCCGTTGGGTTGATGGCGAAGGCGCGGTTGATCCTTTAGAAGCGGCAGGCGAACAAGCGCGTCCGCGCCGCGTCTGGGAAGAGTTTCTGGTGAAAGTCGCGCGCGAAGTCGAAGCAGTGATGCAACGTGAAATGTTTACGCCGCCCGGCGGCATCACATACATTCCGCGCGAATACATCGTGTACCTTAGCCCGGACGACGACAAAGATTGGCAGGGCGACAAACGGCGCGGGCTTGAACAGGGACTCTTTCACGTTCTCTCCGAACGCGCGCGCGAATTAAGTAGTTCAACACAACTCGCGGCGAAATCCTTCGCTGTCGAACTGCGCGTTGACGGCACGCTCAACAAAGGTGAATTCCGCGTGCAACCCGTCTGGGATGAAGCAGAGACAGGCCACACGATGGTCACGGCGCGTCCAAACGAACCATCCGCGACGAAGACTTCAGCAGGCGCAATGGCAGCAGCTGGCGATGTTGACGAAAATTCTTCCGCCGAAGTATCCGAAGGCGAACAAACAATTGTCCGCGCAAGACCAGCGGAGATTTACTCAATCGAAATGTGGCGCGAAGGCGTGCGCGAATCCGTCGTGCCTATCACCAAACCGGAAATCACTATCGGGCGCGGCTCGAAAGCGATTCCCGTCGACCTTCCACTTAAAGGCGACCCGGAAATAAGCCGCGTTCACGCAGTGCTTGCACGCGACGAGCAAGCGCGCTATTACCTAACACCCAAAGGCCGAAACCCGACGCTCGTCAATAACAGAGAAATCCCGCGTGAGCAGCGCACACCTGTTTCGCCGGACGACAAAATCGTGATATGCAGTTTTACCTTGCGCATTCAGCCATAGTAAATGGCAAAACACCGCCGTTCATGTAGAAAAATCAAACCGCTAGCATGTCCATCTGCGTGTCCGTTGGAATTCGCAAGCGGTTAACGCTTGCCCGCTTATCCGTCTGCTTCTATTGTTTCGGTTGATGCTTATTGGCGCGCGCGCGGATGATATTTGTTATAGCTCTGGCGCAAGCGGCTATTTGAGATATGCGTGTAAATCTGTGTCGTCGCCAGATCAGCGTGACCGAGCAGCGTCTGCACAGACCTTGTGTCGGCTCCGTGCTCCAGCAAGTGCGTGGCAAACGTGTGGCGAAATGTGTGAGGTGAAACGCCTGTTAGCCCGGCACGCTTGGCGCACTCGCTGACGAGCGTCCAAATCCATTCGCGCGTCACGGGTTCGCCTCGATTCGTCAAAAATAGAATCTGCTTTTTACCTTTCACTGAAGCTTCCGCGCGCTGCTTGTCGCGCAAATATGTTTCCACCCAGTGAAGCGCGCTTTTGCCAACCGGCACAAGCCGTTCCTTGCTGCCTTTGCCACGACAACGCAGCAAGCCCTTCTCCAGATCAACATCACCCACAAGAAGATTCGCTAATTCGGAGACGCGCAGTCCTGTGGCATAAAGCATCTCCAGCACGGCGCGATCTCGCACGCCTTCTGGAAGCATCGTGTCCGGCACTTTGAGGAATCGCTCGACTTCTTCTTCCGTCAAATAACGTGGGAGCTTTTGAGCGCCACGCGGCGACGTGACGTTCTCGGTTGGATTGTTTTTGAGGAGGCCGTCGCGCTGCAAGTGACGATAAAACCCACTGGCCGCCGAGAGCATACGCGCAATTGATGACGGCGCAAGTCCTTCGCGCGAAAGATCAACCAGCCACGCAGAGATGTCTGTACGTTCAAGCGCGGCTATCAATTTGTTTTGTTCCGTAGCCCAGACGTTTAAGCGATTAAGGTCGCGGCGATAGCTCTCGCGCGAGTTAGACGATAGTCCGCGTTCGACTTCGAGATGCGCTAAATATTCCTTGATTAGGTCGCGCTTAGATGTGATGAGCATGAGCAAATAATATCATAAGATAATCCTGAGACTTGTTCGCTTTATGATGATTCGTCTAGGCACAACACGTCTCGCATTGCCTCAATAGACTATCCGGTCACTTCGGCCAGTTTGACTGACTGCTCTTTCATTCTGACAGACCGCATCGCCTTCAATGGCCTCAAGGTGTTCTCACGCAACGGCTTAAATTGGAGAAATACAGTTACTTGCAGATTACCATCGGTATTGGTCTACCGCTTGCAAGGCATTGGTGCGTGCGGAGTGTGTCGGATCAAGTCTTAAACCAATAGCTGTAGAGATGCCGCGGAAAGAAATCTTAAAATGAAACGAATAAAAAATTCCCCTATCTTGGCACGATTCACCGCCCTTGCGCTCATGTTTTCGTTATGCGCAAGCATTTTGATCTGTGACACAGCCCAAGCGCGGTCACCTCAACGCTCAAGCAGAAGAGAGGCACATAAGTCGAATAAAGTCTCGGCTGATTTACGAGGACAACTGCAAGTTGCTCCCTCTAGTGACGGCACTGTGAGGATTATTCTGCAACTCAACGGTAAAGTAAGCGGCCCGCTTAACGCTCTGCTCAACCGTAGCGGCGTTCACGTCAAGAAGGTATTTAAGAACTTTAACTCACAGACGGTTGAACTGCCGCTGAACGTTGTTGAGGAATTGGCTTCCTTTAGCGAAGTTTCATATATCTCTTTAGACAGGGAGATGAGATCATTCGGCGGTCATGTCGCGCATACTACCGGCGCAGACGCTGTGCGCAATATAGAGGGATCAACAACCCTCGGCGTGAATGGCTCCGGCATCGGCATTGCTGTGCTTGATTCTGGAATCTATACCGCTCATCAATCATTCCGCGATACTGCTACTTCGGCTTCTCGCGTAATCGTCAACCAGGACTTCACGGGCGAAAATCGCACCGACGATCCTTACGGACACGGAACGCACGTCGCTTCGGCAGCAGCAGGCAATGGCATTGTCTCAAAAGGTAAATACATCGGTATTGCGCCAAACGCAAAGTTGCTCAACCTGCGTGTATTGAACTCACAGGGAATCGGCTCCGTGTCCAGCGTCCTGAGCGCTCTGAACTGGGTCATGTCGAATCGCACGATTTATAATATTCGGGTCGTCAACATGAGTCTCGGGATGCCCGCCATCGATTCTTATGAGAATGATCCGGTGTGTCTCGCTTCGCGCACACTGGTTGATGCCGGCGTGGTGGTCTTTGTGGCGGCGGGTAACAATGGTAAGGACATTAGCGGCAATAAAGTCTACGGGCATATCCACGCGCCCGGTAATGAACCTTCGGTGATTACCATCGGAGCCAGCGATACAAAAGGCACGGATAGCCGCTCCGACGATACGATTGCGACATACAGCTCGCGCGGCCCGACGCGAAGTTTTTCGACGGATTCAAGCGGCATCAAGCACTACGATAATCTCATCAAGCCTGATTTGGTTGCCCCCGGAAATAAGCTGTCTTATGCCGAGTCAGTGAACAATTTCATTGTCGCTCAAGATCCTTCGTTGGATGACAAAGTGAGTCATGACCCGACACGCAAAATGATGCGCCTGAGCGGGACATCAATGGCTGCGCCTGTGGCGGCTGGCGCGGCGGCTCTGTTGTTGCAAGTCAATCCAAATTTGACGCCGAATATGATTAAGATGATCTTGATGTACACGGCGCAGCAGCTTCCTAACTTTAATATGTTCGAGCAGGGCGCAGGCGAACTCAACATAGAGGGCGCGGTACGGCTGGCGAAAGCAATGCGTACTGACCTGATGGCCAATACACCCCTCGGCGCTCCTTTGCTGAAAGACAGCACAGCCCCGACGCCCCAGACAAGTATTCCTTTCACTGACACATATACGGTCAAAGACCCTATTACCGGGTTGGTTATTTCGAAATACACGGTCAGCGGGAACGGCACGTTCAACTGGTCGCAAGGCATCATTGTAAATAAAACGTATGCCAAGGGCACTGCTCTCATTACCAAGTACCAGAACATCTACGGTCTGGGCGTGCTGATCGGCGATGGCGTGCTCGTCGGCGACGGTATATTGATCGGCGATACGACGATGCTATCGAGCGGCGTGTTGATCGGCGACAACATTATGATAAGCAATGGTGTGCTGATCGGCGATGGGATAATCTTCTGTAGTACCGGCGTGTTGATCGGCGATGGTGTGCTCGTCGGCGACGGCGTGATGATCGGCGATGGCGTGCTGGTTGGCGATGGCGTGCTGGTTGGCGATGGTGTGATGATTGGTGATGCCTACTTGCAGGCATTTGTAGCGGAAACCAACGGTGACCTAACATCTTCAATGCCCATAGAGATTGACACGGGCGTTGACTACTTAGGCTACTGAAGCTTTATTAACCATATCGCCTAACGGCTTCCCCCTACAGACGAAAGGTTACTATCACCATGATTTCCCACATCGCACGAATAAAAACTACAGCAACGCTGTCACAGGAAATGGACTCTTCGGTTGCTGAGCCGGTCACAGTTTATTCACTGACGAATGAACACGAGCAGGAAGTTCTCGCATTCCTTTCCGCACGTCCCATCCACACCGTCGCGATGGCTGGATTTATCCGGGACAATGGTTTAGTGAGCACTCTCAATCGCGGCACTTTCTACGCCTGCCGTAATTCACAGGGCAACCTTGAAGGAATTGCCTTGATCGGACACATAAACCTGATTGAAACGCGCACGGATCGCGCTTTAGAGGCCTTCGCACGTGTCGCACAACAATGCTCGCGCACGCATTTGATTATGGGCGAGCAGGAACGAATCGAAGAGTTCTGGAGCTATTACACTGAAGCAGGACAACAAAGGCGTCTGGCCTGTCGTGAACTGCTTTTTGAGCTTCATCCTTCTGTGATGCCGAAACAATCAGCGCCGGAGCTTCGTTTGGCGACGTCCGAAGACCTCGAACTCGTGATGCCCGTACAGGCACAGATGGCTTTTGAGGAAAGCGGCGTCAATCCAATGGAGAAAGACCCGGAAGGTTTTCGTCTTCGCTGTTTGAGACGAATTCATCAAGGCCGTACATGGGTCTGGGTCGAGAATAATGAATTAATCTTCAAGGCAGACATTATGGCCGATACTCCTGAAGTGATTTATCTGGAAGGCATCTGGGTGAATTCAAAAGCAAGGGGCCAAGGGATCGGGATGCGTTGCATGTCACAACTCGCCTGCACGTTGCTTAAACAAACCAAATCTATTTGCTTGCTGGTTAATGAGCAGAACGAGGATGTGCATAGGTTCTATCAAAAGGCTGGCTACAAGGTTGTGAGCCGCTACGACACAATCTTTCTGGAACAGGAGAATAGCTAACAGGCTGAATGCGGCAGAAAGCTGTTTATGGAAAAGCTCCGGCTAAAAACCGGAGCTTTTTATTTTAAGTTCCTGAAGAAATTATTAGCAGCAATCCAACTCAACTAATTTCCGGCAGCGGCGAGTTCTGGCGTCTCAAGTTCGGCAAGAAGATTTGTGAGCAGCACGCTGATGCGTTTCGGTTCAACGTAATCATCGCCGAGAATATCTAGGATGCGGCGGTCTTTTGTTTCACCATTCACCTCTCTGAGAAAGGCGCGGCAGAAAGCGGCGGTGATTTCAGGCGCAAATTGCTTGCCCGTGTTGATGCGTAAATCGCCAAGCACGTCTTCAAGCGGGCGGCGGCGTCTGTAAGGACGATCCGTCGTCATCGCGTCGAAGGAATCGGCGAGTGTGACGATCTTCGCGCCGATGGGAATCTCGTCGCCCTTCAGTCCGTCAGGATAGCCACGACCATCAACGCGTTCGTGGTGGTGGCGCGTAGTCAGCGGAATATCTGCGTAAGGATGTCGAATCGGCGCGAGTATTTCGTAGCCGATAACCGGATGGCGACTAAGTTCACGCCATTGCCGTGCATCGATTTCGCCGGGCGCGTTGATAATCTCCCGATCAATAATAAGTTTGCCGACATCGTGCAGATAGCCTGCGATGCTGATGCCTTCAACGTGTTCAGCGCTCCAATTGAGTTCGCGCGCAATAATTTCGCTGTATTTTCCGACGCGTTCGGAATGTCCCTGCGTGTACTTGTCTTTGCAATCAATGGCGGCGGCGAAAGCACGCACAGTATCTTTGTAGGTTTCCCGCAAGCCGTCGTAGAGTTTCAGATTTTCAAGCGCGCGCCGTTCGACTTCTTTGAGTAAACGATGTGTGTGAAAGCCGACGCCGATGTGTCGCGCCATTGAGCAAACGATTTCTTCGTCTTCGATTGTGAACGGCTGCTCGCTCGCTTTGCCGCCGAGCAGGATAAGGCCAAGCAGATTGCCGCGCACGACAAGCGGCAAAATTAAATCGATGCCAAGCGCTTCCAGCACAATTCGATGGCTCGAAATAAAGTGAGGCATGGGGTCGAGCGAATCAATTGCGGCGACTCTACAAATTTTGTGAAGCCGTAGTTCTTTAACTTCAAGTTCAGAGAGAGACAGCGACGGCAGCGTAAGGTCTCCGGTGCCGCGCGTCGTGGCAAACTCCATCACACGCTCTTCTTCGCGATATTCGGCGAGCGCGCCGCGCCGGATCGCGAGCGCGCCAAGCAGCAAGTGCAACGAAGCCCGCACCATGTCCTGAAAATTTTTCGTTTCGGCGATTTCCTGCCCCAGATCGGCAAGAGCGGCGAAGTTGTGCAGCAGTTTGCGCCTATCTTCTGCGCCATCCATATGAATGCTCCTGTGCTTCAATGGCCGATGGCACGCAAACGATCCATCGCAGAAAATTGAGCGAGTGCGGCAAGCGCCTCAACTTCGTTCTTCGCTAGCGCGACATGGCGCATCAGTCCGAGCATCTCGAAGAGTTGCACAGTATGATCGTTGACATCTGAAAAAACGAGTTGTGCCTGCGTGCTTTTGGCGGCGTCAATCACACCCAGAAGAATAGAGATGCCGATGCTGTTGACCAGTTCTGTATCCCGGAAATCAATGACAAGCACGCGAATGCCCGCATCTAATTGACGCAGGCATTCGCGTTCGATGCGCTCGCCGCTTAACTTATTCAGATAATCACTCGCATACACAACTGCCGTATCTCCGATGCTGCGCGAGCGCACCGGAACTGCGTTTGCAGATTCTGCCATTAAAGTAAGCCCCTCCTCTTACCCTTGCAGATACTTTGTCATGCGTAGACGCGTTCCATCATCCACGCGCTCAAACTCCACTTCATCCATCAAAGTGCGTATAAGTTTGAGACCCCAGCCGCGCCGCTCGTTTGCCTGCTTCTCCCCGTTCCCATTGTTATGTGCGCTATTATGCGAAGTGGACTGATCTCCGGCGACCGGAGGCGCGACGACGACGCCCCTGCTTGAAACCGTGACAACTAATCTATCACTTTCTACGCGAAATTGCTGATAAATTTTTCGGTCTGGGCTGTGGCTGTGCTCTGTGGCGTTGATACAGGCCTCGACGAGCGCGGTTTTAATCTGATTTATTGCTTCGGGCGAAAATTTAATGCGGCGCGCAATTTGTTCCAGAGTGTGCGCGGCAATCAACTCCGTGTCGCCGCCCATCGGGATCACCATCTCGAATTCATCCGGCGCAATTTCCCTTTGATCGCCAGATAAAGCGTCGCCCTTGAGCGTGGCTTGCAGTAATTCAACCTGCCGCACGCTTGATCCATACGCATCGCGCTCGTCGAGTAATTCGCAGGCTTCCATTGTGAATCCTTCCGAAGCGATAACCCATAAACGCACGCGGCCAAAATCGCCCGCCCGCGCAAAGGCCGTTAAACGATCACACGCCAATTGCGTCAGCCCGCGCCCCGCTTCGGTCTTTGATTCAATCTGCGCTGCGAGCCACACGACTTCACTCGCGTCCGTGTACGCGCCCGCGTCAAAGCAGTGCGCGACAGCACACCGCCCATCGTCGGAACCTATGCCTGCCGCCACGTTAAATGCCGCGCAGCTTGCCACATGAACGGCTTGCGGCAAACGCATCAAATCCGTTTCCACGCTCAAACCTTCTTTGATCTCCGACGGTTCGGCTCCGCGATAAAGGCGCGCGAACTTTTCGTAGCGCAGCAGACTCGCGGGAACGCGCTGGCAATCGAAACTCGACAGCAATTCTCTCAAATCGAGCGACGTTTCTTGCTTGTAATAACGCGCCATTGTTTCCGGGGCGCGCTTCAAGCTACGGCGCAGCATTTCGGCAACGACGAGTGCGCGCGCGTCGGCAGCGACTTCCAAACGATAACGCGCCTGCAAATAATCCATCCAGACGATAGAATCCTTCGCTACTTCGACGAAAGCCGCTTCCAGATTGATTAATTCGCGCACGTGCAACTTATGAAGCGCCGTTTGCAAAACATCCGTTTCGAGACCTATCCTTTTATGCCAAACTTCCACTGTCGATTTGCCGCCGCTGCTCGTCGCCGATTCATAAAGCGTGCGTAGGAGAGCGCGTCTTGTCTGCGCTTGCGGCGCGACGGATTCGAGCACGCCTGCGAAGTATCGGTTGAGGCGTCCGCCCATCAATTCATTAACATAAAGCTGCTGGCAACTGAGAAAGCTTGTTAAAGAAATGTTTTGTTCACGCGCCGCGCGAATGAACGACGTGATGTAAAAAGGATTGCAGGCGAACTGCTGCGCAATCAGATCGCGTGTTTGATCGTTGATCGCAACATTTTTGCGGCGCGCAAGTTCGTCGATTAAACAGCGCGCGTCCGGTTCGTCTAATCGCTGTAAATGCAATATTGAGGTTTGATCCAGATGAAGTCGCGCGGCATCAAGTACATCAAACAATTTGCGGCGCGGGCCGGAGAGCACGAATGGCGAACCGGAGTACATGACGACTTGCGCAATAAGTGCGCCAAGCGTCGCGCCATCGTTCAAATCTTCAATGAGATGTATGTCATCAATCAACGCGAGAACAGGAGAACCATGCGTTGCGGCACGTTCCAAAACGCTCAAACAGGAACGAGTGAAAGCGTCCGCATTGCCGCGTGCCCGTTCAGAAGCCGCGACGACACGCTCGATCCATTCGGCATCGGTTGGCGCAGCCATCTCCAACAACTCCGCAATAGTCCGCGACGAATGAACGAGCGAGGCATCGTTGCGGCGAAAGGCGATTAGCTGCGAAAGAAAAGATTGCAGAAAACGTTGCGCGGCAATTGCGGCTGAAGCGTCTTGCTGCGAGAAAGCAAAGTAGAACGGCGCGATGCCCGCGCGTTGTTGAAATAAGAGATCGTAAGATTGCCGCAGCAATTCGGATGCGCCGCTTGTCGGGGCGGCGCGCAGAAACAATCCGCGCGCCTGCGGATTGGATTCTGCGAGACGCACAACCTGCTGAAGTTGGCGCGCGCGTCCGATGAATTCTTCCGGCGCGATGCGACCCATGATGCGCCGCTCACGCATAAATTCAAGTGGCGGCATCTGTGTCTTTCCGTAATTCTTTGTCTTTTGAAGAAGTGCTTGCGCGAGGCTCACCCGGTTGAGGCTTGTGCGACACGACACGATTTTTCCCCTGGCTCTTGGCAAGGTAAAGCGCGCGGTCGGCTGCCCCGATAACGCTGGCGGCGGTGTCAAGCGACGCATCGAAAGCGGAAAGCCCGATGCTGACGGTGACTGCGCCAAGCGGCTGCGCTTTGCCGTGCGGGAAACGCATACGTTCGACGCGACGCCGGATACGCTCGGCGATGACCTTTGCTTCGGAGAGATTTGTTTGCGGCAACAGAATCGAAAATTCTTCACCGCCGTAACGCGACGCGATGTCTGCGCCACGCAGCGCAGACTTTAAGCATTGCGCCGTCATCTCCAGCGCCAGATCGCCCTCCTGATGTCCATTACGGTCGTTGTAGGGCTTAAAGTCGTCGATGTCTATCATCATAAAACTCATCGCGTAGCCCTGCCGTTTCGAGCGCTTTAATTCTTCAGTCAAGCGCTCTTCGAGATAGCGGCGATTGAGCAAGCCTGTGAGTGGGTCTGTGATCGCCATTAACTCAAACTGCGCGGCCTTTTCGCGCCACTCCGCGCGATCAAGGGCGAGTGCCATCTGCGGCGCAATTGATTCGAGTAGACTCAGATCGACATCATCGTAAGAGCCACCGCCCGCTTTGTCCGTTACATTCAAGACGCCGACCTTGCGCCCTGCAATAGAGATCGGGTAGCTAATGAATGATTTTGTTTTGTAGCGACGTTCGGCGGGCGCTAGCTCGTAGCCAGCCGTTTGTAGATCATGCACGACAAGTGGACGCCCCGTTTCAAGCACTGCGCCCGCGACGCTATCGCCAAGCCGCACACGCGCTTCCGCCGCCGCTTCCGTGTGAAACCCGACAGAGGCTTTGACGGTCAACTCGTTGGAAGCTGCGTCAAACATTAGCAACGAACCACGCTCTGCGCGCAGCAGTCCGGCGGAGTGTTGAAGTATTGATAAATAGCTTTCGGCAGGCTCGACTGTGTTAACGCGTTCCGTAAAATCGCGCAGGCTGTCGGCGGCGCGCTCGCGCTTTTCAAGTTCACCGCGCAGACGCAGTATTTCGAGCGGCAGCGCCAGCGAGCGGCAGAATTCAATGAGCGCACGCCGCTTCGTGTTCGTCAGCTTCGCGTCACCGATCAGCAGCGCGTCTTTCGCTTCGTGGCCGACGATCAAAGGAAAAAGTTCAAACGCCGTTTTCGCTTCATTATCCGTTTGTTTGCCATTCGCAACGTGCAGTGACAGCCGTCCGCGCTCGTTTTCGTAAACAAACAGCGCGCGATCTTCCCGCGCCGCTTCAACAAACAGCGTGTCCTTATTTGTGAACTCTAACTGATGCGGCTGTTTCTGAAACCGCCCGACCGCGAGCGCCGTTGAAAGCCCTGCTTTATCGCCGACTAATAGCGCAAAGGAAGTTAATTCGTACTTTTCACGCAAAACTTTCGAGGCCGCGCGGCAAACATTATCAAGCGATAAATCGGGGACGGAAGTGGCAATTGGTAGATTCTGGCGTGCAACAGTGTCAGACGTAGCCGCTGCGTTCGTATCCTCTGCGTCGCTTTCTTTCGCGACAGGCAGTATTTGTTCAATTGTTTCCGGCGCAGCATGTGCGGCTTCAACGTGCGCCGCGATGTTATATTCCGTCACCAGATTTAAGACGCGTGAAGCGAGCGCCTGCAAATCTTCCGGGGCGGCGAAGATCACGTTTTTGAACAAATCGTTCGAGAGCAAATCCTGCAAATCGCCGCCGCGTATGCGTTCGCCGAGCGCGCGATAGTCCGCACTTTTAAGAAAAGCGCGACCGCCGATAACAGCCAGCTTTCGCCCCTGAATCTCAACCGGAACGGCGACGCAGTGCAATCCTGCGTGACAACGATAAGGCTCGGCCGTGCCTGATTTCTGCGCGCGTTCGTAGGCAACACCGCAGTACGGATCACAGAGATGTGCGTGCGCGTCGGACGATTGAAAAGCGCGGCAAATAGAGTTGTTATTTGAGATGGCGAGCGATGGCGGTTGATGGCCTTCGACAAGCAAAAGAGACAGGCCGTCGGCGGCGGCAAGCGTGTCCTGCGCTTTTAACCAGCCGGGCGGCGCATCTTTGTGTGCGGGCACCTCCGGGATGATAGCGCTCTTCGAGGGGGCAGTATCCTTCATCTGTAAGATCACGTGCAGCCTGTCCGAAATGCGACTAGACGGGTGGATTAACGTCATTGAGTTCGGGAAGTGCGACCGCACGCGCACTCTGCTTCGAGAGCTGGGCACAAAATGCTCTAAATTCTGCCTCGCAGTATAAGTATTAGCGCGCTTTCGGACAAGTCGTCCATTTTTGCACGCAAAAACGCGTGTCCGACCGCCCGCCGTTTATTCAAACCTTCAATTACTGTATATGATTAATAACCGGAATGTTTCAAGACGCAATTACGCGCTCTGCATCGCGTAGGCCGGGAGCATCATTGGGAGCGACCTTTTCGATGAACGGTTCGGCGTGACTAATGCGTATGCAAGCCGCGAAATGATTAGGTTTGATCTCAGCGAGCGGCGGCACAACTTCCCTGCACGCCTCGATTGCATACGGGCAGCGCGTGTGAAAGCGGCAGCCCGCAGGCGGGTTAATCGGCGACGGCACATCGCCTTCTAAAACAACGCGTCGGCGCGTCGCTTCGATGCGCGGGTCTGGCACAGGCACGGCGGAAATCAAAGCCTTCGTGTACGGCATCAACGGCTCATCATAAATTGTTTTCGCATCGGCGATTTCCACTAACTTGCCCAAGTACATCACGGCGACGCGGTCTGAGACGTGGCGTATCGCGCGCAGATCGTGCGAGATAAAAAGATATGTCAGATTTTTTTCTCGTTGCAGACGCTCCATCAAATTCATAATCTGCGCTTGAATGGAGACGTCCAATGCCGAAATCGGTTCATCTGCGATGACGAAATCGGGATCAACCGCGAGTGCGCGCGCGATGCCGATGCGCTGGCGTTGCCCGCCGGAAAATTCGTGCGGATAACGTTTGATGAAACGCTTGTTAAGGCCGACTGTTTCCATCAATTCCTGCACGCGCGCGTTAACCTCTGTCCCGCGTGCAAGATTAAAAGTGCCCAACGGCTCGCCGATAATTTGCCCGACGGTCATGCGCGGATTAAGTGACGCATACGGGTCTTGAAAAATCATCTGCAAATACTTTCGTTCGTCGCGCATCGCGCGCTGCGATAGATGCGCTAAATCGCGCCCGCGAAACAGAACCTGCCCGCTCGTCGGCTCCGTCAAGCGCAGTAGAGCGCGCCCCAGAGTTGATTTGCCACAACCGGATTCGCCGACCAACCCCAGCGTCTCGCCCTCAAAAATATCAATCGTTACTCCGTCCACTGCTTTGACGACGCGCGGCACACGGCTTCCGCCGGAAAGCTTATCCCAAATGGTTCCGCCGCCGAGATTGAAATGAACTTTCAGATCGCGAATCGCAATCAACGGTTCGCTTACCCTCCCGCTTTCAAGCGACGGTGGCATGTGTTTTGTGACGGCAGAAGAATTAAGCGGTTCGGTGCTCATTAAATTATTTGGAGTTGAAATAATAGCATCAAGCGTTTCGCGGCTGCGGTTGCAATTTCGGCAGATCGAGTAATTGATTTTCGCTGTCACGCGCGTGTTCATCTCGTTCGCGGCACGATGAACCGTAAACGTCTTCGGCGAAGTGGCAGAGCGAGTGATGATCGGGCGTGAGTTCCATAAACGGCGGAAATTCTTTGCGGCAAATCTCTTCGGCGCGTTCGCAGCGCGGCGCAAACGGACATCCCTCCGGCAGATGCGCGACATCAGGCGGCAAGCCCGGTATCTGATAAAGCGCGCCTTGCTCGGATGTCGGATCGGGCACAGAGCGCAGCAAACCTTTCGTATATGGATTGCCCGGACAATCAAACAACTCGCTCGTGCGCGCCTGCTCGAAAACTTTTCCGGCGTACATCACAATGATGTGATCCGTCATTCCGGCGACGACGCCAAGATCATGCGTAATAAGAATCACGCTGGTGCCTGTTTCCTGTTTCAGTTTTTTGATAAGTTCGAGAATCTGCGCTTGAATGGTCACGTCGAGCGCGGTTGTCGGTTCGTCCGCGATCAGTAGTTCCGGCTCGCACGACAAGGCCATCGCGATCATCACGCGCTGCCTCATGCCGCCGGAGAATTCATGCGGGTAACTGTCTACGCGTTCGCGCGCATCCGGGATGCCAACTGTTTCCAGCATCTTGACGGCGTGCTCGTAAGCCTGATCTTTTGTGTGTCCCAGATGCAATCGCGTGAGTTCCATCAACTGCCTTGAGATACGCATAAACGGATTGAGCGAAGTCATAGGGTCTTGAAAGATCATCGCAATCCGTTTGCCGCGAATTTTTCTCACTTCATCCGGCGACAGGCTGAGCACATCCTGCCCGTCGAAGATAACTTCACCTGAAACGATGCGTCCCGGCGGATTCGGAATAAGGCGTATGATCGAAAGATTCGTGACGGATTTACCGGAACCGGATTCGCCAACGATACCCAAAGTTTCGCCACGCTGTAATTGAAAGCTAATGCCGTCAACGGCTTTCACCGTGCCGTCTTCGGTCTCAAAATAAGTGCGCAAGTTTTCAACTGAAAGAAGCGCTTCGCTATTGTGCTGGCGGCTGCTCGTCATCGCTTATACCTTTCGCATCTGCGGATCGAGCGCGTCGCGCAAACCGTCGCCGAGAAAGTTCAGAGAAAAAAGTGTCAAGGCCATCGTCACGCCCGGAAAAATCAATTGCCAAGGAAAGATTGCAATGTTGTTTATTCCTTCCGAAGAAAGGCTGCCCCATGACGCGAGCGGAGCCTGCACGCCGAGACCTAGAAACGACAGAAAGGCTTCCTGCAACATCACGGACGGAATCGTTAGCGTCGCATACACAATGACGGGGCCGAGCGTGTTCGGCACAAGATGCCGGAAAATAATTCTTGCGGCCGAAACGCCCGTCGCGCGCGCGGCCAGCACGAACTCTTGATTCTTGAGCGAAATCACTTGCCCGCGAACAATGCGCGCCATCGTCAGCCAAGACACAGCGCCGAGCGCGACGAAAAGTAAGACTAATTGTCCGAGCGCCGATTTGTTGCCGAACATCGCCAGCAACACGATCACGATCATCATGTACGGCAGCGCATAAAGCACGTCAACAATGCGCATCATAATGTTGTCAACGCGCCCGCCAAGATATCCGGCTGTCGCGCCATAAGCGATGCCGATGATAAGCGAAACAAGGGTCGCAATAATTCCCACCATTAGAGAGATGCGCCCGCCGAGCAACACGCGCGCCAGAATATCGCGCCCAGAGTCGTCCGTGCCCATCGGATGCGTCCACGAAAAAGAGTTATCTGGCGCAGTGAACGGCGGAAAAGACTTTATTAAATTTGCATCTTTCGGAATGTAATCATAAGTGTAGCCAGTTGTCGCTTTAATAATCGGCGGCCCCGCAAGCGACGCGGCGATAATCAACGCGACAACGATCATGCCGAAGACAGCCAATTTATTTTTAAGCAACCGTCGCCACGCGTCTTTCCACAGTGATGAGCCGACGATTGTTTCATTCGCATCAAATTCGGTAGAGCGTATGTCCGCTTCGCCGACGGCGAGTTCCGGCGACGTGTGTATGATGTCGCCTTTGCGCGAATGAACGGCAGGCTCTGGCGGCGTGCCTAAATTAGTGAGCGCCGGTTCAGTTCCCTGTTCGATTCCTCGCTCAACGTCTGTCGTGGATCGTTCGTCTTTCATAAAGTCAGTAACGAATACGCGGGTCTATGTAAGCGTAGGCGATGTCAACCAGGAGGTTAAAGACTAAAATTGTGATCGACACAAACGCGACGATGCCGATAATGAGCGGCTCGTCCCGATTGAGATTCGCGTTGATAAAATAGTTTCCCAAACCCGGCAATGCGAAGATACGTTCGACGACCACCGTGCCCGTAATCAGAAAAGCGAGCGCCGGGCCGGTAAACGAAACAACAGGCATCAATCCGCCGCGCAAGGTGTGGCGCAAAATAACATCGCGTTCCCTCAAGCCTTTGGCACGCGCGGTACGAACGTAATCTGCACGCAGCACTTCGAGCATTCCCGCACGCGTCAGGCGCGCGATGTATGCCATATAAATCGCGGAGAGCGTGATGACCGGCAGAAGCAGGTTCCAGCTTGGAAAGCCGCCCCAACGCGATGGCGGCAACCAGAAAAGCGTCAGCGAAAAAACGAGCACAAGCAAAGGCCCGAGCACAAAATTGGGCAATGAGATGCCAAGCATCGCAAGCGCCATCGAAGCGTAATCAAGCCGTGAATTCGGCTTCAAAGCCGCGAGCGTGCCCGCCGTAATCCCGACGACGAGCGCAAGCAAATAAGCGAGCACTCCGATTGTGACCGAAACAGGCAAAGCGCGCGCCAGAATCCCATTAACCGATTGCCCTTCGTATTTCAAAGACGTGCCGAAATCTCCGCGCAGGATGTTACTCATCGTCCTTCCATACTGAACGTACCAGGGCTTGTTCAGGCCATACTTCTCGCGCAGATTTTTTTCGATGGCGGGCGGAATCTTTTTCTCGCCGGTGTAGAAGTTTCCCGGCGCGAGCCTGATTAAGCCCCACGTCAGGGTGATGACGATCAGCACCATCGGAACGGTGACGATTAATCTACGAACGATAAATGAGAACATCTCACGCTTCTCTCTCTATTTTGTTTCTCTTTATTCAGCCATGTTCGGGATGCCTTGATCCCACTTTGCAGGATCGTGTTCGATGTACACGAATTTCCATGCGTGCAGCGTCATAGGGTTCGGATACAAACCTTTCACGTAAGGCTTTTTCATCCAACTTGTCGCCGGAATGTCGAGCGGAATGACAGGCTGCGCGTCGAGCATGTAGGCTTCGGCTTTCGCCAGAATCTCGTAGCGTTTCTGTTTATCGAGCGTGCGATTAGCTTCGTCGAGCATCGCGACATATTTCGCGTCCCACCAACCCGTGCCGTTGTCGCCCGTCGGCGTATAGAACAGACTCAGGAACGTGTACGGGTCCATATAATCCGCTCCGTACCCACCGCGCGCAAAGCCTTTGTACTCGACGTTGGAGCGATGCACCAAGAAAGTCTTAGATTCCATATTCTTGATCGAAACCGTGACGCCTAAATTCTGCTTCCACTGCGCTTGAACAAACTCTGCAATGGCTTTGTTGTTATTGTTCGTGTTGTAAGTTATCTCAACTTGATCGACGGGAAACTTCTTCGGGTCAGCGTAGCCTGCTTCGGTCAAAAACTGCTTGGCGCGCGCCGGATTAAATTCATCGCCCTGCACGCGCGGATAGCCCGGGAAAATTCCTTCGGGCACAAACGCTGTCGTCGGTTTCGTGACCTTGCGCCACTTCGCGAAAGCGACTTTATCAATCGCCATATTGAAAGCTTTGCGCACGCGCACATCATTCATGGGCGGCTTCGTCGTGTTAATCAAATAATAGTCGTTGCCAGCTTCCGGCGCATCCATGTAATCCTTCAATTGACGAATGTGATCGAGCCAAGAGTTTGGCACCGTGTGATTAAACGCTGCGTCAATCTCGCCCGCTTTATAAAGGCTCATCATCGCCGGAATATCATCGAACGGATAAAAGCTGATTTGATCGAGTTTGACGTTGGCGGCATCCCAATACAGAGGGTCGCGTTCAACGACGATTTCGTCATAAGGCTTCCACGTTTTGAGCTTGAAAGCGCCGCACGTCATGATATTGCCGGGCTGCGTCCATTTCGCATCACCATATTTCTCAATCGCTTTGCGCGGTACGAGACGAAAGAATGAATGCGCAGTCAAACCTAAAAAGTACGGCGCGGACTGAACCAGAGAGATGCGATATGTGTAATCGTCAACGGCTTCGACGCCAACATCTTCGGCCTTCACCGGGACAAACTCTTTGCCTGCAAGCGCCGCTTTCAGTTTCGGATTTTTATCGACGACTTTCGTCCGTTCCTTTTCGTTGCCCGGCAAAGTGAGGCGCAGGGGGCTGTGCATAGTTTGATGAAATGGCGTATCGGGCGCAAGGTTCTGCGTGGTCGCCGGATATTCGGAAGCGGACGTTGCGGCTGGTATTGTTTGAGGTGCTGGCGTCGCATCAACCGCCACGAAATCCTTATCGAGTAGAAACTCGTTCGTGCGCGGATCACGCACAAAGACATCTGCCTCGTTATAAGCCTGCGCGTATTTTATGTAGTAAGCGAAATTGGCGCTACTCGAGGCGAGTTCGGGCGAAAGGCCGCGCCGCATCGAATAAACAAAGTCCGGCGCTGTGATCGGATCGCCGTTTGACCAACGCGCGTTGCGGCGCAGATGAAAAACGAATTCGGATGAATCGTTGTTGACATCCCAACGTTCGGCGATGGCTGGAATCGGCTCCATCGTCTTCGGCCCGTATTCCGTCAGGCCTTCAAAAATCGCCATGTATATGCGCGCTTCCGGCTGCCCGTTGCTCACTTGCGGATCGAGTGATTGCGGTTCGGAGCCTGTCACATAGCGCAAAACTTGTTTGTCGGGCGGCACGGTCTTGCCAAAGTACATGCCGTTGTTTGCCGAAGCGCGACAGGCGATAACCGTCATGGCGAGGGCGATCAGCGCCAAACCGATACGCAATTGTTGCCGTAGATTTTTCGACATAACTTTCACCTTATCCGTGCCGCTCGCTTAACAAATTGCGTTTTGCTTCAACGCACCACGCTGGATACGCGAGGAAGCTGAAATAAACTTTGGGAATTGATTTTTGTTCGTTGCGGCAACACAATCGTTGCACGCTACGGGGAGGACGCCGTCGTTTGCAATCAACGCGGGGTGAATTTCAAGTTATCACGCGCTTGCTTCTTTGGGCAAGAAACTTTTACTGAAATGTGCGCCGTTCCAACAAACTTCCGGCGAACGCTACCGGCTTTATTCATCAGACGTAACAACGCGGGCGGCTGTTTTTTGCGGCATTCGCCAGCCGGTATCAATCCGCACATGTTTCAAAGACGGCGCGTCAAGTATATTCGCGTCGAAGCCCTCGACATAAGGTTTGATCAAGGAGTAAGACGAAGCGAAGTACAAAGGTATGGCGGGCATTTCTCGTAAAGCCTGCGCCTCGGTCATAACTTCAATGGAAGCGGTGGACAGTGCAGTTTCCTGTTTAGCTTTCAGCGTCGCAATTGATATTGGCTTGACGATTTCCGGCTCGAACATCGCGCGCAGATTAATCGCTTCATCCGGCGTTTGCATTACAAGGCCGCGCCGCGCCACATCATAATCGCCCGCGAGCAATGCAGCTTCGTAAGCTTCCCAATCTTTAACGATGATCTCTGTCTCGATGCCGAGCGCGTTCTGCCACATCGCGGCGACAGCCTGTGCGACGAGGCGTTGCTGATCGTTGCGATTGATGAGCAGACGCACCTGGGGAAAATCTTTTCCCTGCGGAAAACCTGCATCTGCGAAAAGTTGGCGGGCACGCTCGGCATCATGCTCCAGCATCAATGTGGCATCGGCCTTAGTTTCGTTTTGATCGTGGATTTGCGCTGGAAAAAACTTTTTGGCAGGCTCGGTTGCACCACCCATTTCGTCTTCGCTAATTCGTTCGCGGTCAATCGCCAAGGCCAGCGCCTGCCGAACGCGCACATCATCAAACGGCGGCTTCGCAGTATTCAATTTATAGAAGGTCAGCGCGCCGTAGGTCGCACGCCGAAAATCTTTGTAAGGCGCAAGCATCTTGAGCGCAAGCGGCTCAAAGCCAGCATTCGTCAACGCATCCACTTCGCCCGCACGATACGCCGCCAGCGCCGTTTCTGCATTCGATGCCGCGACAAATCGCACACGATGCAAATTAACTTCCGATGCATCCCAGTAATTTCCCGCGCGCTCTAATAACACGCTGTCCGTCGAAATATTTGCCAAACGAAACGCACCGTTTGTAACGAGCGGCAGCGCGCCATGATTACCCACAAGAGACTCTATTGATGCTTTACCGCTATCGTGCACAGGATAAAAAACAGGATGCGCGACAAGCGCCGGAAAGTTCGCATCCGGTCGCGTCAGCCGCACGCGCAGCACATGATCGCTAATCGCTCGCGTGCCGTTTGCAGTGCTTGCTAATTGAATGCCGCTGATGTTATTCAGAAGTTTGCCGTGCGGCGCTTGATCGCCGAGCGCAACGGCGCGCCGCCACGAACGCACGAAATCCTGCGCTGTGACTGGATCATCGTTAGACCAACGCGCGTTCGCACGCAGAAAAAATGTCCACACCAGATTGTCTTCAGAAGATTGCCAGCGTTGCGCCACGCCCGGAATCACCGAGAGACTGCGCGAATCATAGTCCGTCAATCCTTCGCACAAAGCGCGCACTGCGTCCGTGTCCGGCGGAGAAGCTGCAAGCGCCGGATCGAGTTGTTGCGGCAACCCGCCGTTACTCCAACGGAAATCTCCCCCACGCGGCACTTCAACGCGCCCGTAATATGTCTCGCCTTCGTTACTGATAAACAGACATCCGCCGCTCGCAACCATACCGACTATCAGAATCGGAACGAGCAAAGAGGCGCGCCACGCGATTACAATTTGATAAAGCTGTACTATTCTCTTGATCCGCATAGCTCAACGAAACGCAAAAGTGTCACTGCCTCAAATTTGACCCGTCAACAAAAGCGCGCAATTGATGATAAACATTTTCAGTTTGCGCGCGTGCGCTGTCGAACCCGTCCGAAGAATCAATACGGTAATCCGCATAGCGCAACTTTTCTTCCTGCGACATCTGCGCGGCGATTCGTCTTACGGCTTCTTCTCGTGTGAGATTATTGCGCGCCATTAATCTTTGAAGTTGAATTTCTGGGCGGCAATGCCCGACGATCAATTTATCAAAACGCGTGTAGCCGCCGGATTCGATCATCAACGCCGCGTCGATCACGCCGATGCCATGCGGGTCTTGCGTCTCCCAACGAAGCAACTGCTCGTCCTGCGCGGCGAAGATGAACGGATGCAGAATCGAATTCAAAAGCACGCGCTTCGTTTCATCAGCGAAAACAATTGCGCCGAGCCGCGCGCGATCAAGCGTTCCATCTTCGCGCAAAATTCCTTCGCCGAAAGCTTCGACTACTGCGCGCAGTCCCGGCGTTTCCTTCGCTACCACTTCGCGTGCCGTTTGATCCGCGTCCAACACATAACAACCCAACTCGGCAAGCACCGCCGCGACAAAAGATTTACCGACGCCGATTGATCCAGTTAATCCAACACGAAGCATGTTTATGTTTGAGGAGACAGGAGTCGGAAGCCAGAATGAAGAAATGGCGGAGACCGGATTTGTCCGTGAGCGTGCTCACGCCGCTTGGCTGTTATTCTGTCTCCTGAACTTCTGACTCCTGAATGCTGCTTTCACATCTTCCGCCGCCGTTTCGCTGCGTCCACTGTATTGCGCATTAACATCGCAACGGTTAAAAGGCCGACGCCGCCGGGAACAGGCGTGCGCTTTCCCGCGACAGCATCCGCTTCCGCAGGGTGTACATCACCGGCCAGCGTGTAGCCATGCTGCGCGATTTTTTCCAAACGTTTCTCAAGTTCTTCAGCGCCGAACAACTCGCGCGCCGTTCTTTCATCCGTCACTTTATTTATTCCAACGTCAACGACAATTGCGCCCGGTTTAATGTGTTCCCCTTTGATAAATCCGGTGCGTCCGATGGCAGCGACGAGAATATCCGCTTCGCGTGTGACTGCAGCTAAGTCGCGCGTGCGCGAATGGCAAATCGTGATGGTTGCATCATGCCGCAAAAGAAGTTGCGCGAGCGGGCGTCCGACGATGTTGCTACGCCCGACGACGCAGGCACGCGCGCCGCTCAGAGGAATTTCCGAGCGCACTAATAATTCGATGATCCCGGCGGGCGTGCAGGGGGCGAGCGCAGCTTGACCGAGCGCGAGGCGTCCGACGTTCAAAGGGTGAAAGCCGTCAACATCTTTTTCCGGGTCAACTGCTTCGAGCACACGCGCTTCATCCACCGCGCGCGGCAAAGGCAATTGCACAAGAATGCCGTCAATTTCATCGCGCCGATTCAGCCTGTGAACGAGTTCAAGCAGTTCGGCAGTGGGCGTCGTTTCGGCCAGCGCATGATGCTCGGAATGAAGCCCCAGCGCTTCCGATGTGCGGACTTTGCTTCGCACGTAAACGGCGGAGGCCGGATCATCGCCGACGCGCACGACGGCAAGTCCGGGACGCACGTCGTGTACTTCAAGCAGGCGCGCGACTTCTTCGGCCACCTCGCGCTTAATCGCTTCGGCGACGGGCGCGCCGTCCAGCACGGCTGCTCGATTGCGCGGCGCGAGTTCTTTTGCTTGCGACATATTTTCTGGCATCATGTAAGCGTTATTTTTTACAATGCAACTTTCTTTCAGGATCAACGCGCAGCGAATGGCTCGCGGCGCATGGCAAACGCTAAACTGTTTTCCGCGCGCACGGATTATTAAAGTTGATGAGTATTATGGCAATCAATCACTGTCGCATTGACAGCTTCGCGTTAACGCTCATTCTAACCTTTTTCGCGGCGACGGCGACAACAATCAACGCGCAGAACTTGCGCGAGCGGCATGAACGTATTCGTCAGGCAATGTTGAAAGGCGACGATGATGATGCCGTATCCGATCTCGAAGCTTTGCGTAACTCCACGCAAGATGTTTTCGGCTTCAACAACTACGATTATCTGCTCGCGCGCCTTTCCGGGCGACGCAATGAAATGGCGAAGGCGGCAGCGAATTATCAAGCTGTGGCGGCGCGCAATTCGATGCTACGGCAATACGCGCTGTGGCATCTCGCGTGCATCGCGCGCATGACCGGCAATCTGACACTCGAACGCGATCAACTAAGACAGTCTATCACTTTTGCGCCAACAACTATTTTGCGTGATGCGGCGAAGGCACGTCTCGCCGAAAGTTTTTTCGAGAGCGGCGATTACACAGCAGCAGTTCAGATTCTTCGCGCCTCAATCGGCAATTCAGCGGGCAATGCCGCGACGAACCGCGAAGCGCTCACGCTCATCGGTCAGGCGTACCAGCGAAGTGAGCAACTGCAAGCCGCGCGTGAAGTCTTCAATGCGCTCGTATCTCAAGTGCCCGATCCGGCGCGCCCGGACGATTACGCGCTCGCCGGTGTACGCGGACTAGACGCGCTCGATAACGTAGAAGCAAAACAAACATTGAACCTCACGCCTTCTCTTTCCGAGAGCGAGCATCTGCGACGCGCGAACATATATAACTTCAACCGCGATTTTGAAGACGCACGCCGCCATTATCTTGCAGTAACAGAGGCAAACTCGCAAAGCGCCAACGCCATTGACGCACTTTACCAGATCGGGCGCGGCTTTTATCAAGAACGACACTTTGACGAAGCCATTACTTGGTTCGAGCAGGTGATCGCCAAATCGCCCGAAGGCAACGACAGCGCACGCGACGCGCTCAGTTTCAAAGCTTCCGCGCTCGCACGTCTCAAGCGCACGGATGAAGCCGTCGCTGCTTATCAGGATTTCATCAAACGCTTTCCCGCCGCGCCGAATCCCGAACGCTCGTACCTGAATATCATAGACGCTTTGCGCGATGCCGGACGCGATGCGGAAGCGCTCCAGTGGATTGATAAAACACGCGCACAATTCAACGGGCAGAATGCAGCGGCGCAGGCATTGTTCGCGCAGGCGAGAATTCATCAAGGGCAAAGCGCGTGGGCGGCAGCACTCGCGGACTTTGAAAGTTTGCGCACGGCCACGCCCAACTTCGATGGACAAAGCAACGCGGCAAGGGTTGAAACAGCGCAAACCGAAATCGCCTTAATGCACGGCGACACGCTCGAACATTTGGATCGCTTTGATGAAGCGATGAACGTTTATTTGTCGCTGCCCGATGGCCGCAATCAATATTATGGCGGACGTGCGACAAGACGTTTGCGTGCGCTCGCAGTTGACCCGCGCACGCGTGACGCAGCGGCATCTCGTGTGCAATCGCTGCTTGCAAAAGCGCGGCAGGCATTGGACAGTGGCCAGATGGAGCAGGCGCGCAATGCTGGGCAAAGCGCTTGGCGTTTCGTTCTTGATGATGCAAGCACACGCGACGCGCTGGAGATCGTGCGTCATGCTTACGCCGCGCTTCCCGCTTACAGCAACGTTCCGAAGGCACACGTTGATAATGTTGGACGCCGTGATATTCGCACCGAAGAGTTACAAAAATCAAACGCGCTGCCGACGCACCAATCGCTCGCCGACGAACTTCTCTTTCTCAGCCTTTATGATGAGGGCGCGCCCGAATTGGCGGCGGCGGAAAACTATTCCGACGCTTCGCATAATGCAATGCTCGCAGTGCTCTTCCTGCGTGGCGACATGGCCGGGCGCGCAATGCGTTACAGTGAGCCGCTCTGGAGAAATGTGCCTGCGGATTACCTGCTGGAACTCGCGCCACGCGAAAGCATAGAACTTCTTTATCCTGCACCGTACAAGCGGATATTGCTGGAAAGCGCCAATGCACGCAATCTTGATCCGCGCTTTGTGCTCGCTATCGCACGGCAGGAGTCTCGTTTTCAAGCGAGCGCAAAGTCAGTCGCCGCCGCACGTGGGCTGTTGCAGTTTATTTCTTCAACCGCCAATGACATCGCCGCGCAACTCGGCGTGAAAGATTTCGATCAGGATGAATTGTATGACCCGGCGACGACTTTGCTGTTCGGCTCGGAATACATGAAAAATCTTTTCAAGCTGTTTCATGGTATGCCGGAGGCCGTCGCCGCTTCCTACAACGGCGGCGAAGACAACGTTGCGCGTTGGGTGGCGCGAGCGCACTCCACAGACCCTGAACGCTACGTCGCCGAGATCGGATTTGCGCAGAGCAAAGATTACGTTACCAAAGTGCTGCCGAATTTTTGGGCTTACCAAACGCTTTACACGGAACAACTTCAACGCAAATAAAATCTCTCGCCAATCACAAAATGTTGGCGAGAGATTCAGCTTCGGCAACGTGCGCGCGCGCGACGAAAGAATTGCTGATCTGAAATTCAATGTTTAGATTGTAACCGCGCGCGAATCTTTCAAGCACTATCCTTTTAGCTTCTTTATCTCTTCGGTCAGCACCGGCACAACTTCAAAGAGATCGCCGACGATGCCGTAATCTGCGATGTCGAAGATCGGCGCTTCCGGGTCTTTGTTGACGGCGACGATAGTGCCGGAGTTTTTCATGCCGACGAGATGCTGAATCGCGCCACTGATGCCGAGCGCAATGTAAAGTTTGGGCGCGACGGTTTGTCCTGACGATCCGATTTGACGATCAAGGGGCAACCATTCGGCATCGCAGATTGGGCGCGACGCGGCGAGGTCTCCGCCGAGCACATCAGCGAGTTGTTGTGCGAGCGCGATGTTTTCCTGCGCTTTGATGCCGCGCCCGACGGCGACGATGATGTCTGTTTTGGTCAGGTCAACGGCCTGCTTGACTTCCTGAAATGCCGGTTCAGGTTTCATGCGAACGGGTTTGACATCAACTTCGAGCGTGTCAACTTTCGCCGTGCCGCTTCCCTTCGATGCTTGATCGCCGCGAAATGCGCCGGATTGAAACGTCGCAAAGATTGGCGGATCATTATCCGAGATAACATCTGCATCAATCTTGCCGAGAAAGATACGGCGCGAAAAAGTCACCGTGTCGTTTGCCGTTTTGAAACGCAAACAATCGCTGATTAATCCCTTGCCGAAACGGGCGGCGAGTTTCGGGGCAAAGTCACGCACAAGATACGTGTGCGGCAGAATAACGTACTGCGGATTGACTTCGCGCACAACCTGCTCCATCGCATCCGTGTAACCGTCCGGCGTGTACTCTGCAAGCTGTTCATGGTTGGCATAAACAACACGGCTCACGTCATACGCGGCGATCAGTTGCGCCAGATCGTTCATGCCGCTGCCTAAGACAGTCGCTGTGATCTGCTGATTCAATTCCGCGCCGAGACGCTGCGCCGCCGCCATCGCCTCGAAGGAAGTCTTGTTGAAAGCTCCCGCGCGGTGTTCCGCAAAAACTAAAATCCCGTTGCTCATATATTCACTCTAAAACAATAGTCAATCGTTAATAAGATTGCAGCCAGCAACTTAATATTTCCAGCACGCGCAGCCCTTTTTGACTAAAAACTGAAAACCGATAACTGAAAACTGTTAAATGATTCGCGCTTCCGTGCGCAGTTTGTCGGCGAGTTGTGCGGCTCCGGCCCTGGCGTCGCCGTTGCCCAAGAACTGCGTTTGTTTTGTTTTCTCTGGAAAGTAAATTCGCTCGATGCGTTGATGCGAAACTTGCGTTGCAGCGTCGGCGGGCGCAGGGATTTCTTTAATCTCTTTTTTCTTTGCTGCCATGATGCCTTTGAGCGTCGCGTAGCGAATCTGGCTGATGCCGGATTGAATCGTCAGCAGCGCGGGCTTAGGCATCGAGTACCATTGATACCAACCGCTCTCCAATTCGCGTTTGACGCGCAAGTTTTCGCCCGACGCATCCACTTCAATGACGATTGTTGCGTGCGGTAAATTCAGAAGTTCGGCGATGATGACGCCCGTCTGCGCATAGCCGTAATCGTCGGATTGCAAGCCCGTCAGGATCAAGTCTGCGTTTTCGCCCGCAATGGCGTCCGCGAGAATTTTCGCTCCCGTGTAAGGAGAGATGTGAGCTAAATCATTGCCCGTAACATGTATGGCACGATCCGCGCCGCGCGCGAGTGCGTCTTTGATAACGCTTTTAACTCGTTGCGGCCCCATCGAACAAACGATTACTTCGCCGCCATGCTTTTCTTTTAGTCGCAAAGCTTCTTCGAGCGCGTAGCCGTCGGATTCGTTGACCTCATAAGAAAGATCGCCTTCCTCAATCCACGTCGCTTCTTTGTTAATACGCAGAATCGCATCTTTGTTGGCAACCTGCTTCATTAAAACAATTATTTTCATGGTTCAGTTGTCAATTGTCGGTGGTCAGTGAGCAGCAATGTGTAGTCAGTAAAGGCAAGTTGTTTAATTCAAAACTGAAAACTAAAAACTGATTACTGCTCTCCCTCGTAACGCTTGAAAAGCAGGCTGGCGTTTGTGCCGCCGAAGCCGAAGCTATTAGAGAGAGCGTATTCCACAACTGCTTCGCGTGGCTCGTTCGGCACGTAATCAAGATCGCACTCCGGGTCTGGATTGACGTAGTTGATTGTTGGCGGCAACATGCGCCTGTGAATGGCGAGCACGGAGAAGACGCCTTCGATGCCGCCCGCCGCGCCGAGCAAATGGCCTGTCATGGATTTCGTTGAACTCACCGCAAGCTTGTAAGCATGATCGCCGAAAGCCTGCTTGATAGCGAAGGTCTCAAACTTGTCGTTGTAGGGTGTAGACGTTCCATGCGCGTTGATATAACCAATTGCTTCAGGCTCGATACTAGCGTCAGTCATCGCCTTCTGCATTGCGCGGCGTGGGCCGGAACCCGTTTCGTCCGGCATCGTCAGATGAAAAGCATCTGCGGTCATGCCGTAGCCGACGATCTCCGCGTAGATTTTCGCGCCACGCGCTTTCGCAGACTCTAATTCTTCGAGCATCATCAACCCTGCGCCTTCGCCTATCACGAAGCCGTCACGGTCACGGTCGAAGGGACGCGAAGCACGAAGCGGATCATCATTGCGCGTGGACATCGCACGCATCGCGGCAAAGCCCGCGACACTCATCGGCGTGATGGCGGATTCCGCGCCCCCGCAAATCATTGCCACCGCGTCGCCGCGCTGAATAATTCTGAAGCTATCACCGATGGCGTGCGCGCCCGCAGCACAGGCCGTCGCCGTCGCAGAGTTTGGCCCCTTCGCGCGGTAACGAATTGAAACTTGCCCGGCAGCGAGATTGACGATTGCGGAGACAATGAAGAAGGGCGAAACGCGATTCGGCCCTTCGTCTAAAAGCTTCGAGTGTTCGCGTTCGATTGCCCAGAAATCGCCGATGCCGCTACTGATATAAACTCCCACTTGTTCGGCATTTTCATCCGTCACCTGAAAGCCACAATCTTTCATCAGTTCATCGGAGGCAGCGATGGCATAATGAATAAAGGTGCCCATCTTTCGCGCCTCTTTTTTCTCGACAAACTTGAGCGGATCAAAGCCTTTGATTTCGGCGGCGATCTTGACGGAAAACTTTTCCGTATCGAACTTCTTGATGTAGTCCACGCCGCTTTTGCCCGCCATCAATGCAGACCAAGTGTCCTCCACCGTAAGTCCGATTGGAGTGACGAGTCCCAGCCCCGTTACCACGACGCGACGTTTCAAGATGAATGCTCCTTCGTTAAAAATGCGCGACGAGCGACAGGCGACAAAATAAAAGTTTTCACACCGTTATCCGTCACCCGTAGCCTGTCACTATTTTTTGTGCTGGTCTATGTATGTGTAAGCGTCGCGCACGCTCTGGATTTTCTCCGCGTCTTCGTCCGGGATTTCAATGCCGAACTCTTCTTCAAAACGCATCACAAGCTCAACTGTGTCGAGCGAATCCGCGCCAAGATCGTCTATGAAACGTGCGTTGGGCGTGACTTCGTTTTCGTCCACACCTAGTTCATCAACGATAATCTGCTTTACTTTATTCTCGATCTCTTGATCGGGCATTGCTGTGTGCTCCTCTTGCGATTGATGTAAAAAAAACTTCGGGTTAACTTACAGAATAATTGAACGCCTCATGTGCATTACGAAGACTCGCGGCGTCTTCAATGTTTAAGCAAAGGGCATCGCGCTTTGTCTGGCGCACAAGGCCAGAAAGAACTTTGCCCGCGCCGACTTCGACAAAAGTTTCAACGCCTTCGCTTATCAAAAACCGGGTTGTCTCCAGCCAGCGCACGGGCGCAGAAACCTGCCGCGTTAAAGCATCGCGCGCGTCATCGCCTTTCGTGATCGCTACGGCGTCAACGTTTGTGACGAGCGGCATGCGCAGATCATTGAATTTCAAGTGCTTCAAATCCTCCGCTAATTTTTCTTGCGCAGGGTTCATCAAAGCGCAGTGAAAAGGCGCGCTCACGTTCAACTTAATAGCACGCTTCGCGCCACGCTCTTTCATCAAACCCATCGCCCGATCAATCGCTGCGGCGCCGCCTGCGATGACGATTTGACCGGGCGAGTTGATGTTCGCGGGGCTGCAAACTTCGCCTTGCTGCGCTTCACCGCACGCGGCCATCACCTCGCTTAACTCAAGACCTAAAATTGCTGCCATCGCGCCGGAACCGACGGGCGCGGCCTCTTGCATGTAACGCCCGCGCGCACGCACAGTGCGAACGGCATCCGCAAAACTCAAACTTCCGGCGGCGACGAGCGCGGAATATTCGCCTAGACTATGCCCTGCAACGTAAGCGGGCGAGGCCGCGCCTGTTTCCATCAAACCTTCCGCTTCCACCGCACGCAGAGCGGCAATCGAGACGGTCAGAATCGCAGGCTGCGTGTTTTCCGTCAACTGTAAGTCTTCGCTTGATCCGCCAAAGCAAATTTGCGAAAGCGAAAAGCCGAGCGCGTCATCCGCTTCTTCAAAGACCTTGCGGGCAGCAGGAAAATTCGACGCTAAATCCTTGCCCATGCCCGGCGCTTGCGACCCTTGGCCGGGAAAGACATAAGCCACAGAAGCGCTCATCTATCTTCGCGGCTCCGGCGCAAAGGCCACGACCCTGACGGCTGCGGGCGTTGCGATTACCCCTGATTTTTTATGCGCTGCGAATTTCGCTTTCATAAAAACAGTTTCTTACCAACGCATCAAGGTTGCGCCCCATGTGACGCCGCCGCCGAACGAAGCCATCATCACCAGATCGCCTTCGCGCACGCGCCCCGCTTCAACGCATTCATCGAGCGCGATGGGGATTGACGCGGCGCTTGTGTTGCCGTGCATTGCGATGTTGGAATAAACGCGCGATTCATCAACGTTCAATTTACTTGCGACGGCATCCGTAATGCGTTGATTCGCTTGATGCGGAATAAACAATTTAAGGTCTTCGGCGCGGCACCCCGCTTCTTCCAGCACTTCGAGCGAAATCTCCGTCATCGAGCGCACCGCGACTTTGAAAAGTTCATTGCCACGCATCTTAAAGAAATGTTGGCCGGAAGCAAGCGTCTCGGTCGTTGCGGGCATACGCGTGCCGCCGCCGGGAGCGAAAAGCTGTTCCATATAACGCCCATCTGAACGTATGCGCGAAGCCATGATGCCGCGCTCCGTATCGGTTGCGGCGAGTACGGCGGCGCCCGCTCCATCACCGAAGATCACGCACGTCGAACGATCCGTATAATCAACGTACTGCGTTAAAACTTCTGCGCCGATGACGAGCGCATAACGCGACTGCCCGCTTTTAATCATTTGGTTGGCGAGCGTCAGGCCATATAAAAAGCCTGAGCACGCGGCGGCCAGATCAAAGGCGGCAGCGTTGTGTGCGCCGATCTCCGCTTGAATGATGCAACCAGTGGAAGGAAGAATTTGATCGGGCGTGACGGTGGCGCAGATTAAAAGGTCAATCTCGGAAGAATCTATCTGAGCGCGCTCAATGGCAGAACGCGCGGCGCGCACGGCAAAAAGCGAAGTGTATTCACCGGAAGCGGCTTTGCGACGCTGCTTAATGCCCGTCCGCGAAGTGATCCACTCGTCGGAGGTTTCGACCATTTTTTCCAGATCGGCGTTCGTTAAAACACCTTCCGGGTAGGCATGGCCTGTGCCTAAAATAAGCGCGTTGCGGTGTGCCATAGTTTACTCTTGCCGAACTTTCAATCGGCGACGGCGGCGAGCGCGGCCATTTCAAGCGCGTTTGTTTCGGCGATCCCACGCTCAATACGTTCGCCCGCGCGATGATCGGAAAACTCCTTAACGTTGCGAATGGCGTTGCAAATAGCGCGCGCGTTGGAACTGCCGTGCCCGATGATGACGATACGTTGCACGCCGAGCAAGGGCGCACCGCCGTACTCTGAATAATCGAGCCGCTTCTTGATGTTGCGAAAGGCGGGGCGCGCGAGCATCGCTCCGGCCTTCGTTCGCGCCGTCGCCGTCAACTCGCGTTTTATCATCGACAGCATCGCGTCCGTCAAGCCTTCCGACAGTTTGAGCATGACGTTGCCCGTAAAGCCGTCGGTCACAATCACATCAACCGCGCCTGTAAACACATCGCGTCCTTCGACATTGCCGACAAAGTTCAAACTTGAGAGATCGCGCAACAACGGAAACGCTTCTTTCGTCAATTCGTTTCCCTTCGCTTCTTCTTCGCCGATGCTCATCAATCCGATGCTTGGCTTGTTTGTGCCGAGCACTGCGCGCGCGTAAGCGTCGCCCATGATCGCAAACTGCGCAAGTTGCGAAGCCTTGCAATCAGAATTAGCGCCGACATCTAAAAGAAGCGTCGGCCTTTCGCCGCGCGTCGGTATGAGCGCCGCGAGCGCAGGACGATCAACGCCCGGCAACATTCCGATGACCATTTTGGCCGTCGCCATCGCCGCGCCCGTATTGCCTGCGGAAACAAAACCGTCGGCGCGTCCTTCCGTGACGAGCTTTGTGCCGATTCTCAAAGAACTTTTTTTCTTGCGGCGCACTGCCGTTGCGACAGGCTCGTCCATCCCGATCACTTCCGCCGCTTCAACAAACTCGATGCCGTTATCGCCGTCACCGCGCCATCCGCAGCGGCGTAACTCCGGCTCGACTTTTTCGGTTTGCCCGACGAGAATGACACCGATTCCGAAATCGCGCGCGGCGGCCAATGCCCCATCAATTTCCGGGTGCGGCGCGTGGTCGCTGCCCATCGCATCGACGACGACTTTGCCGGTTAGTTGAAGCTCTTGATGCTTCATCAAATTGCGCGCAAGTGTCAGAATCTTTCCGCCCGGTAGTTACTGCTAACTGTTTTGATCGACGCTGATAACTTCGCGCCCTTTGTAGAAACCGCACTTCGGGCAGACGCGGTGCGGCAGGCGCGGCTCTTGGCAATTCGGGCACGAAGAAGTTTGCGGCGCGCGCAGAGCATCGTGTGCGCGGCGTTGGCGCGTGCGCGATTTCGAGTGGCGTCGTTTTGGATTCGGCATAATTACTCCTCTGTGATAATTCCGGTTTTCGTTTACCGGATGGCAATTTAATAGAAAAATATATCGGTAAAGATTTTAACTTTTAACGATTGACAAGCGCTGTGTTCACGCTGCAATCGAAAGCTAAAACTGCAAATCTTTAAGTGCCGCCCAACGCGGATCAATTTCCGTTTGCGCGCAATTGCAAGACGTATCTATATTTTTGTCTGCGCCGCACGCAGGGCAAAGACCCTGACAATCTTCCGCGCACAAAGCGCGCACGGGAAGCGCCAGCAAGATTTGCTCGCGCACAAGTTCATCAACATCAATCGTTTCGCCGTCAAAAGTTGAAACGTTCAAATCTTCAATCTGCAATTCCGCTTCTTCAACGGCGTCATCGTCGCTATTGCTACCGATGCTTGCGGCAGGCAGATAGACCGCCTCGAAATTTGTTTCAACAGGAAGATTGATTGTCTTCAAACATCTATCACAATCAACTTCGGTGCGCGCCGATAAATGACCGCGTAATTCAACTCGCTCGCCGTGCCGTTTAATGCGCGCGCGAATCTCTGGCGGACTCGTCAGACGCGCGTACTCATCGTCGAGCGCAATTTCTTCGGGCGCGTAAGCGTGCGCGAATCCGCCGCCCATCCCGGCTATCTTGTCAACTTCGATTCGCATTATCACACCGCTTGCAGTAAATCCCGCGCCGCCGAAATACGATTGTTCAGACCAAGACGATTAACAGCAGCTTCTATGGTCTATGCGCAAAAGGAGTTATTATAACCGCTCGCACGCTTGTGTCAACGCGCAGGGATTGAAGGTTTACGGCGCCGAATCTTCTGTCGCGGCCAACTGGCCGTGCAGCGCATCCTCGCGCACAAGCTTGGCGAGACGAATATTGCCGCCCGTGATAAACCCTTCACGCGCGGATTTAGTTTTCGGCGCCGCAAAAATTTGCAATACAATATCCCGCAGAAACCCTCTTTTCTTTGTTTTAGACAATTCTCCCACAAGTTTTTGATAAACGGGCGCGTCCGTGTCTGCGGCAGCGCACGCATTTGTAAAAGCTTTACGAGCAACAACGAGACCTTTTGCGCGCAGCAGCACAACTCCAAGCGCGAAATGAGCTGCCGCGTAATTCTCATCAAGCGAAATAGCTTTGCGCAAATGACGCTCGGCCAACGAATCACGCTCAAGCGCGTAATAAACGCAGCCCAACACATAACGCGCTTCTGGCGATGGCTGCGCCGCGAGCGCTTTCTTAAATTGAGTCAGCGCTTCACGCCAACGATCTTCTGCGGCGTACAATTTCCCTAGCGCATAGTGTGCGGCGTAAGAACCACTATGTTGCTTGATCCACGAACCGATTAATCCCCTCGCCCGCTTCGTGTCGCCTTCGTCGCCGCACGCGATGCCTAGCAGAAGCGGCACACGCGAATCTGTTTTCGCTCCGGCATCAAAAGCTCTCTGCAAATAATCGCGCGCCAGCAGATGTTTGCCTTCGCCGAAAAAATGTTCGCCCAAAAATAAATTGAGCGGTGCGTTATCAATTGCCAGCGCCGCCGCACGTTCAAGTTCACGCAGGCCGCGCGCCGTTTCATTTTTAGTAAAATGATGGATGCCTTCATCAATCATTTTTACGAAGACTTGTTTCTCAATCCCTTGAAACGCAGCGAGTATTTCAGCGTGCAGTTTTTTGTAGCGAGTGCCTTGATTCAACTCGGCGGATTGTTGACGGCAACGTTCCATCCAGCGCGCGTCAACTTCGTTAGCATTGATCGCGCCTGCTTCGCTTAAAATTTCGACGAGCGTTTTGACGAGCGCGTGCTCATAGTGTGAATTTTGCGCTTGTTGCAGCATCAGATCGAGCGTGCGTTCCATTCGCTCAGTGATCCGCAAAAGCATGTTCTCAAGCGCAGAGACGCGTTCAAGCAAATATTCTTCCGGCGATTGCTGCGTCGCGCCGTTTGCTTCAAAGCGTGTCGCGGGCGGTTCGACGACGAGCATCAAACGCGTGCCGCAACGCGCACACAATTCCTGTCCCAGCGGATTCGCCGCGAGGCATTTCTGGCAGTAATGAGCAATTGATTTCGGTAGCATTTATTTCGGTAGCATCGAATAAAGAGCGCTGCGAACTTGAAGCGTTTCAGACTCGCTCATTAAGAGTATCTAACAAACCTTGCCGCAGAGGCACAGAACAAAACATGGCAATAATATATTTAACTCACTTGAATTTATTGATAATTTCTAATTCTTAAAAATACCAATCAACAAAAGTTGCGAAAATAATTCTCCTCATAGCACATGCGCCTCTTTAGAATCTATATTCCAAATAGGAATTTTTATATAACTATCGCTATACCATTTTATCTGCAATGGGACTTTCGCATCAGTAATATCTTCATCGCTGACATCTTTGCCGGTGCCATAGTTAATTTGTTCAGTAGGACTTTTGTTGACATTTAATGTAACAAGTAAGCGACTGCCTTTACTGAGTTGGCGGCTCACCATTCGGGTTCTCTCAAATGGAATAGATTCGACTTGGCCGGGCGTTAATAGCTTCCTCACGCTCATATCTTCGGCGTAGCTAGCGCGACCTAAAAAGTAAGACAGGTGAAAGAGTTCGCCATTCGGCATAACCTCATACAACACTACGCCGATGTCCATGTCTTTCTTATTAATGGCAGCCTTGATTTCACCCGAGAATGTGCCGCTAACTGACATCGGCTCATTGAACGGCTCACTGATGAAAGCGAATCCGTTGGATAAATCGGGCTTCTTGCCGACAATGAGGTCGGGATAATAATCGTTGTTCGTGGTTTTTCTATCGGCGAAATCCACCGTCTGTTCAAGAAATCCCGGTTTAGACGGCGTTCCCTTCGCCAATTGGTAATAGTTGCCGGATTTTACGTTGGTCAGATACAACGTTAGCATCTCGTTGCTCATCTTTTCGAGCGAAGGCGCGTGCTTCCACTCGTTTGAACCCATCACTTGATAGTTGATTTTATCTTGCAGCAACGCAGGTTTCTTTCCGCCACGCATTACATAATCCATCCATTGAAAAGTAATTTCCGGCGTATCTATCTGCGCTACCGGGTCAATGGCGTAGCCGTTCAGAACCGGTGTCTTACGACTCGACCCGGCTCCGAAATGGCTATAAGGCCCAATCAGTAAATAATGGTTGGCATTCTTGTTGTATTTATAATGCTCTTTCAGGTATTGCAAGGCGGAAATCTGACCGTCATCATAGTATCCGGTGATTGATAAGACCGGAATGTTAATTCTCGAATAATCATTCTTGTAAGGCACCATCGCCTGCCAGTATTTATCGTAGCTCGGATGTTGCAGCCAACGCTGGAGCAGTTTGTTCGGAGTGCCGTCAACGCTGTCTATCTGGCGGTAAGGTTTCCCGCTCTGATACCAGTTGTCGTTGAGAGACTGCCAACGCTGAGAATCAAAATATGTTTTTTCATCGAGATACTTATTATTTGTGACATAGAATGCCCAGCCGTAATTGGCATTCAAAAACACGTTATTTTCCATCGGCAAACCGAGACCCGGAAGGAAGGCGGCAGACGGCGCAATGGTTTTGAGTGCGGGATGCAGTTTTTTTGTCGCCGCCCACGCCGCATAACCGCTGTAGCTGTTGCCATACATACCGACTTTGCCGTCGCTCCACGATTGTTTGCTAATCCAATCAATTACGTCGTAGATGTCCTTCGTTTCGTGTTCGTAAGGCTCTATTGGGTCTGGGCTGTTGCGTTTGCCGCGCGTTTCCGCCGTCACGCCGATATAGCCGTAGGCGGCGGATTGTTTAGCTTGATTTAAGCTGAGGTTGGTATAGATATTAAAGAACAAGGCGGTCGGCTGCGGCGCGGTAACGCCTCTTTTCCGAACCACGATGGCGGAAAGCGTCGCGCCCTCTTTGGTCTTGATTAAAACGCCATCTTGGATGATATATCGCCTGTTATCATCTTCGAGAAGGAGCGATTGCGTGAGCGGCGAGATGCTTTTATAGACTTGATACGGCTGGTATATTTGAACCAGTCCGAGCGCGTCTTTAAGCTCGATGCTGCGCTTGTCTTTTTGTTGGTCTAACGATTTCCGCAAATCATTTTGACCCTGAGTTAAATCATAAACAAAAGCACGGGAGACGCGAAAAGCGGTTTTATCATCTAATTTTCCGTAAATCTCACGAAATGATTTTTTAAAAGCATCTTCAAAGGAAATATTTGCGCTCACCTGAATTAACTTTGCCTTCGAGAATATTTCATACTGCAAATTAGTCGCATTCCTATAAACAGGATCGTTTGCTTTGGGAATTTCGCGCAAGGATTTTATCGTGGCGTTCGCCTCGGCATAATTCCCGGCAATCATTTGCAGCCTGAACAAATTATTCAGATACTTTTCCCGGTCTTCCTCTTTGTAACTGGCAATAACCTGTTTTGCCAGACCCGCCATGTCTTTCGATAACTCTACCTCGTCGTCGGCAGCGAATTTACTGAAGTCTAGTTGTTGAGCCGATGCCTGAGTGATTACCATCACGCCTAAAAACATCAGACAGAGTACATTTATCAGTAATAATAATGGCCTCAAATCTGAGGTCAAATTCATCTTGATGCGTGATTTCATAAATCTTCTTTAGTTTTCATAACAATGGCTTCAATTAGAGGCTAATCAGTTCTGCCTCTTCGCCGTTCCTTAAATGATCCGAGTATATTATTGTCTTTGTTAGGCCTTCTTAATACTCGTAAAAGCCGCGCCCTGTTTTTCTGCCGAACCATCCGGCGTCAACGTAGCGCTTCAACAGTGGGCACGCCCTGTACTTCGGATCACCCAAACCTTCATGAAGCACATTCAAGATGGCGAGGCACACATCCAGCCCGATAAAGTCTGCAAGCGTCAGCGGCCCCATCGGATGATTCATGCCGAGTTTCATAATGCCGTCAATGCTTTCGCGCGTCGCAATGCCTTCCTGCAAAACAAAGATCGCTTCGTTTATCATCGGCATCAGCACGCGATTTGAAACGAAGCCCGGCATATCGTTGCACTCAAGCGGCGTCTTCTCTAACTTCAACGTTAGCTGACGCACCTTTTCAAATGTTTCATCCGATGTTGCGATGCCGCGAATAATTTCCACGAGTTTCATCAACGGCACTGGATTCATAAAGTGCATTCCGATCACTTTATCAGGCCGCCGTGTCGCCGCGCCGAGTTTAGTAATCGAAATCGAGGACGTGTTAGAAGCGAGAATCGCATCGGGCAGCGCAATTTCATCGAGCGCGCGGAAGACTTCTGTTTTGATTTGCAGATTCTCCGTAATCGCTTCGACGACAAGCATCGCGGAGTTTAAGTCACCGAGTTCGGTTGTTGTTTTAATGCGTCCGATGATCGCTTGCTTTTCTTCCGCGCGCAAACGTTCCTTATCAACGTCACGCTGCAAACTGCGCTCAACGGCTTTCATGCCACGCTCTAAGAATTCGTGCTGCATGTCGCGCAGAACGACGTTGTAGCCAGCGCGTGCCGCAACCTGCGCGATGCCGTTGCCCATTGTGCCAGCGCCGATGACGCCGATTGTTTCCGTCACAACAAAATCCCCGAAGTTGAAATCTTACGCGCGCCAATCAGGTGGCTGCGTCGGCGGCACATATTCGCGTTCACGTTCATCGCTCGCCTTCGTGTTTACATTCCAAGGGGCAGACGCCGACGCATCACGCAGATACGCGACGCTTCCTTTGCTGCCGTCCTTGTACAACGCATCGCCCTGACCGAACAGAAACCAGAACGAGTAAATGCTCAGCGCGGTGCCAAGCGGAAAGCCAAGCGCGGCAGTTGCGGAGGCAACGATTCCGGCTTTGCGTGCCCACGTCTTGCGCTTCAAAAGTCCGTAACCGGCAACGAGCGGCGGCACGGCAAAGAGCACCGTAAAAATTGTCATCAGCGCTACCATTACGCCGAGGAACAAATTAAAGAAGTCTGCGGGAAACGGCTCACCGCCACGCGACGGCGGTAAGTTCTTCATCATTCCCCAAATGAATGCGAAGTAAACTGACATAAGGAGCAGCCCGAACGCGTGCGCGCCGCCGTACACTAGATGCAGCACGCCAAGAACTTTATTGTGATCCTGTGGAGTCATTTTTCTTTCTCACTTTATACGCTTATCGTTCGACCGCCATTGCTACAGCGTTGCCGCCGCCGAGACACAGCGCCGCGACGCCTCTATGCACATCGCGCCGCTTCATTTCATACAGCATCGTCGTTAAAAGTCTTGAACCCGATTGCCCGATGGCGTGGCCGAGCGCGACAGCACCGCCGTTGACGTTGACCTTCTGCGGATCAAGCTGGAGTTCTTTGATGATCGCGACGGCCTGCACCGCAAACGCTTCATTGAGTTCAATCAAATCAACCTCACCCAGCGACCATCCGGCTTTTTTAACTACCTTCTGAATGGCTTCGACGGGAGCCATCATCACAAGTTCCGGCTCAATGCCGCTCGTCGCTTGCGCCGCGATGCGTGCCATCGGTTCAACGCCCATCTCGCGTGCGCGTTCGAGCGAAGTGACGACGACCGCCGATGCTCCGTCATTGATGCTCGAAGCGTTGCCAGCCGTGACTGTGCCGCCTTCCTTTTTGAACGCGGGCTTTAACTTGCCCAACGATTCCGGCGCGGCGTCTTCGCGCACCGATTCGTCCACATCAAAGACAATGGTCGCGCCTTTTTTCTGTGGAATCTCTACGGGTAAAATTTCGTCCTTGAACTTTCCTGCCTTCATCGCTGCGACGGCTTTGCGATGCGAGTTAAACGCATACTCGTCCTGCACTTCGCGCGTCACGCCGTAACGTGTGGCGACGACTTCGCCCGTGTTCCCCATGTGATAGTTCTCAAAGGCGCACCACAAACCGTCGTGAATCATCGCGTCAACAAGTGTTCCATTGCCGAGACGATAGCCTTCACGCGCCTGCGGCATTAAGTAAGGCGCGTTGGTCATTGATTCCATGCCGCCCGCGACAATGATTTCCGCATCGCCAAGCTTGATGCTCTGCGCCGCCATCATCACGGCTTTTAATCCAGAGCCGCACACTTTATTGATCGTCACAGCAGAGACGCCGAACGGAATACCGCCGTGCAGAGCCGCTTGTCTGGCTGGATTTTGTCCGACTCCTGCCTGAATCACGCAGCCCATAATCACTTCGTCAACATCTTCGGGTTTGACGCCTGCGCGCTTAACGCTTTCGCGCACGACCAACGCGCCAAGCTGCGGCGCGGTAAAACTTTTCAGCGCGCCCTGAAACTTGCCAACCGGCGTGCGCACGGCGCTGATAATAACCGCTTCTCTAATATCCGACATATAAATACCTCTTGAAATGTGCAGAATAAATTTGCTTAAAAGTCCTTCGATAACAGCTTAACTATTGTTGAGGCAAGGATTCGTCTTCGAGTTTGATAACACGCTTCTTCAAAGATTTGTGATCGGCGCGCATGTCGAACATATTGTCATTGAGAACATCCATTTTGTCGTTGAAAGCTTCAAGCTGATCGTCGATCTTGTCGAGTCTTACTTCAACATTGGTAAGTCTCTGTTCAATATTGGTAAGCCGCAACTCAATGGCCGTCAAACGCTCCAACACGCCTTCCCAGATCGGGCGCGTCTCGCGCAACCTCGCATCAACCTTTTGTTCGAGGGCAGTTAAGCGCGTGTTCATATCCGATAGTTGATTAGCCATCGCATCAAATCGCGCAAAGATGCGTTCCTCAAAAGAAGCAGCGTCGGGTATATTTCGTCGCGTGATGTCTTCGCTCATAGTTGTATGCTCCTATCAAATATTTCAACGCTTCTCGTCTGATTCGATTATACGTTCGCTCAAAGGGGTGTCAAGCAAGTATGCCTGTCAATTTGCAGCAATTGATGAAGCGCGCACGCGAGTGTTAGACTTTCGCGCGGTTGTTCAATTCTGAAATTATTTCGTGGGGACAATTTATGCAGGCACTCATTCTCGCGGGCGGTAAGGGCACGCGCCTTCGCCCGCTCACGCTCTATACGCCGAAGCCGATTGTTCCGATCTGCAATCGTCCGTTTCTGCTTTACCAGATAGACACTTTGCGGCGCGCAGGCATCACGGACATCACGCTTTCGCTTTCTTACCAGCCAAACAAAATTGAGCAGCAACTAAGCGACGGCGCGGACTTTGGCGTGAATCTAAGATACACAGTCGAGCCGCAACCGATGGGCACAGCCGGAGCGTATAAGTTCGCCGAAGATTTAATACGCGAGCCGACCGTCGTCTTCAACGGAGACATTCTGACGGACATAGACCTTAAAGCAGTGATACGCGAACACACCGAACGCAAGGCGACGGCGACCATTGTCTTAACGCCCGTTGATAATCCGAGCGCGTATGGTCTTGTCGAAACGGAGACGGACGGACGCGTGCGCCGCTTTCTCGAGAAACCGAAACCAAACGAAATTACGGTTAATACGATCAACGCGGGCACGTACATTTTAGAGCCGCGCGTTTTGGATTACATTCCGGCGAATGAAAATCACTCGTTCGAGTACGGTTTGTTCCCGAACTTGCTCGAACGCAAAGAGTCTTTCTTCGCGCACATTCCGCAGAAGACTTACTGGCTGGACATCGGCACGCCCGCGCGTTATCTGCAAGCGCATCACGATTTATTAGGAGACCGCGTCACGCGCCTGCGCCTCAAAGAACGGCGCGGAAATTTTGAAGCCGCCACAATCGCCGAAATAGATGAGCTATCGATGATCGGCGATGATTGCAATATCAAGCCGGGCGCGCAGATCATCAATTCCGTGCTCGGCAAAAATTGTTACATCGAAGAAAAAGCGCGCATCGAAAACTCCGTCATCTGGGCGCACACGCGTGTCGGCGCAGGCGCGCAACTGCTCGATGCGCTTGTCGGGCGCGGCTGTCACATCGGGCGCGCCGCACAAATCAATCCGGGCACAGTGCTCGGCGACAAAACCTCAATCACTGATTACACGCAAACAGGAGCGGGGGCGTAGTGAACGAAGCAAACAAGCTTACGCCAATACGCTTCGGCACGGACGGTTGGCGCGCCATCATCGCGGAAGATTACACCTTCGCTAATCTCGAACGCGTCGCGCAAGCCTACGCCGATTATATTAATAATCAGAACTCGGTGGCAGTGGGCGTAAGCAGTTCCGGCAAACAACCGCAGCGTATTTTGCCGTTGATCGTGGTCGGATATGACCGGCGGTTTCTCTCCGAACAATTTGCCGAGCGCGTTGTGGAAGTATTGGCAAGCAACGGGCTATGGGTCGCTGTTTTTACTGAAGCCGTGCCGACGCCGCTCGTTTCGTGGGCAGTGCGTGAGCAAAAAGCAGGCGGCGGCATTATGATTACGGCGTCGCACAATCCGCCGGAATTCAACGGTTTCAAAATCAAAGCCTCATGGGGCGGCAGCGCTCCGCCGGAAATAACAAGTGCTGTCGAAGCTTTAATTGACGCCCAGCCGCCGCAACACCATGCCGAAGCAATAGCCGCTATTACAGCGTCCGACGCGAGCGAATTTATTGCGGCAGCCGAGAAAAGTTACCGCGCGCAAATTTCGTCTTACGTTGATCTGGAACGTTTACGTGCGACGAAAGCGCGCGTCGTCGTTGATCCGATGCACGGCGCGGGCGGGCTTTGGGTAGAAAGTTTTTTGAAAGGCGGCGCGCTCAACGTGGAGACGATTCGCGCGACGCGTGATCCGCTCTTCGGCGGCGTCGCGCCGGAACCGATTGACCGCAATCTCTCGCCACTCAAAAATCGCATCAAAGAAAGGGGCGCGCTGATCGGTTTAGCGACCGACGGCGATGCGGACAGAGTCGGCGCTGTCAACGAACTTGGCGAGACGATGACGATGCACGAAGTCGTGCCGCTTCTGCTGCTTCACCTCGCGCGCAATCGTGGCATGACGGGCGGCGTCGTCCGTACTTTTTCGCAATCCGTGCTCACAAAGCGCATCGCCGCCGCGCACAATTTAACGCTCTACGACACGCCGATTGGCTTTAAGTACATTGCGGAATTAATGCTGAAGCAAGACATCTTGATCGGCGCGGAAGAGTCCGGCGGCATAGGCGTGCGCGGCCACATTCCTGAACGAGACGGCATCCTCAATTCCCTGTTGCTGCTCGAAGCCGTCGTCGTCGCAGGCAAGCCGCCGTCCGAATTGGTGCGCGACATGCACAAAGAGTTCGGCGAATTTTACTTTGGCCGCACGGACACGCACATGGAAGTCGCACGCGGGCAAGCATTAGTAGCAAAGCTTGCCGCCGACACGCCACACACCATTGCGAACGACGCCGTGCAGGGCGTCGAAACTCTTGACGGCACGAAGCTTTTATTCAGCGACGAATCGTGGCTGCTCTTTCGTCAATCCGGCACCGAACCCGTGCTGCGTATTTACTCGGAAGCGACATCAATCACCAAAATGAACGCGCTCTTAAGCGCGGGAGAGCAACTTGCGCGCAAGGCTTAATCGTTTGCTCTCCATATCCAAAACAAGTCAAAGCGTTTCAGGTACGCGTCTTTAACGATCAAATTTGTGACTCAGACGCGCGAGGGCGAGAGCGCCAAGCGCGAGGCCGAAATCGCGCAGAGCGATGTCGAAGTAGCCCGGTATCAGCAGCAGATTAACAACGATCATTAGCAACCATGCCGCTACGACATAAGCGAAAATCTTCGGTTTGAACGCCACACCAAGTCCAGCGATGATCTCGATTACGCCTGCCGCAAGCATCAGTTGATGACCGTGACCGCCAACTAAATTGTTGACGAATGCTGGTAAATACTGATCCCAGTTCACCAGAAAATGAAAGAACTTGTCGAGTCCGGCAATGATCGGGGCGACAACGAATCCCACATGCAGGATTTGATATGCCTGATACGTCGGGTTGCTCAAGTCAGCATTGCTATCAGTCGTGCGTGGAATCGTGCCCGAAGGAATTTCCGCCGCGTTGTTATCAATTGTTTGTGCCATTTTTCCATCTCCTCCAAAGATTTAGTTGTTCTGCAAATTTCCACCAGCGAAACTATTTTTCAGGCACATCATACGCGAGCCTCAGAATAAGTCAAGAGAATTGTTGACTTATTGTATTTATCATCCTGAAGCCTATATAATGCGCTACGTGGAGGTTGCGAATGAAAGCGACAAAATTGGATGAGCGTTTCTTTAACAGCACACGCGGGCGTCTGGTAGGCTTGCTGCGAGGAACCGACAGTACGGTTGAAAAGTTAGCGAAGGAACTTGAATTAACGGATAATGCGGTGCGCGCACATTTATTGACGCTCGAACGCGATGGACTAATAAAGCAGAGCGGTGTGCTTCGTGGCTTTCGCAAACCGCATTATACTTACACATTGACGGCAGAGGCGGAGCACCTTTTCCCTAAATCTTATGATTCACTTTTCAATAAGCTTCTGGACGTTCTGAAAAAGCGGCTTGCGCCCAAAGCCTTGCAGAACGTCTTACGTGAAGTCGGGCGGGGCATGGCTCAAAATCAGCTCGCAGACGAACAAAAGAATGTGGATTTATCCCATCGTGTACAAAAAGCACGGCAGGCGCTGGAAGAATTAGGCGGCGCGGCTAAAATTGTCAAAGATGGAGACAAATATTTTATACGCAGCAGCAATTGTCCGCTGGCCGCAGCCGTTGCCGAGCATCCAGAAGTATGCAAGCTGGCGGAAACTCTCGTGGCGGAAATTACTGGAGCGCCGGTTCGGGAACGCTGCAATCGAAAACACTTGCCGCAGTGCTGTTTTGAGATAGCCGCCGCAAAATGACGTTCTAACAGAATTTTGTATGCCTGAATTGCCGGAAGTCGAACTTGTTGCGCGCGCTCTCGATAAACTCATCACCAATCGCCGCATCGTTGCTGCCGAAGCGTTACGCGCAAGGTTGTTGCCGGGTTCGACGCCCGAAGAATTTGCGGCGCAACTTCGCGGCGCGCGAATTGAATCCGTCAAGCGGCGAGGCAAACATATTCTCGTCCATCTCGATAACGAACTCGTGCTCGTCGTGCACTTACGCATGTCCGGCAGATTTCTTTATTTGCCGCTCGATGCGCTGCTGCCAAAGTTCACGCACGCGATCTTTTACCTCGATAACGAATATCGCCTAGTCTTTTCCGATCAACGCCATTTCGGGATGATGAAGATTGTCCACGCCACCGCGCTGCACGAAGCGAAAGAATTGCGCGATTTAGCGCCCGAACCCTTTTCGGAAGAGTTTACGCCCGCTTATCTCCGTGCAACTCTCGCGCGCTCGCGCCGCACCTTGAAGGAAACGCTGCTGGATCAAACAAAGGTCACGGGACTTGGCAATATCTATGCAGCGGAAGCGATGTTTCTGGCGCGCGTCAACCCGTTCACCGTCGCCGCCGGATTTTCCAAACGCCGCGTGCCTAAACTTCACCGCGCGATTATTGATGTGCTCGCTGAATCAATCAATCACGGCTCAACATTAAACGTTGATCCAGAAAACATTGACGGCAGTTATTACGGCGGCGAGTATGAGGGACACTGGCGCGTTTATGATCGTGAGGGCGAGCCGTGCCCCGATTGCCGCGCGACAATTAAACGCATCGCGCAGGCGGGACGCTCAACCTATTTTTGCCCGCGTTGCCAGCGACGTTAAGCGGCACGCGGTAATCCGATCTCGTATTTACCGCTTGACAGCACGAAGGTTTGCGGCGTATAAGCCAAGGGAACGAACGTGGTGAGTTAAGACGACTTGCGGCCACGAAAAATAATCCGCTAAACAGCACGGTGCATCCTGAATAATTCAGGACAGCCGCAAACTTCGAATTTTATTGAAGTCCCGCGTTGTTTGGCGCGGGGCTTTTATTTGTGCCCGCACAATGTTATTGCCGCTTTCTTTACTGCTACGTTTGATAATCAATTCATGACGTTTGAAGCGCCGGGCGAGAAGTTCAAGTTAATTGTTCAGCGAGGTTATTAGTTGTCGATGGAAAGTTTCAGGGAATTTTTAGAACGCGACCACATCACTATCTTCGATGGCGCGATGGGCACGATGCTGTACAGCAAAGGCATCTACATCAATCGCTCTTACGATGAATTGAATTTGACCAATCCAGACCTCGTGCGCGAAGTCCACGCCGAATACGTCCGCGCCGGAGCGGACATCATCGAAACCAACACATTCGGCGCATCATCTCCGCGCCTGCAACAATATGGTCTGGAAGGAAGTTTACGCTTAATCAATATCGCCGCCGCACGCATCGCGCAAGAAGCTGCCGGAGGACGCGCATTTGTGGCGGGCGCAGTCGGGCCATTAGGTTTACGCATCGAGCCTTATGGCCCGACTTCTTTTGATGAAGCCAAAGACATTTTCAAAGAACAAATCGCCGCGCTGCTTGACGGCGGCGTCGATCTTTTCATACTCGAAACTTTCTCCGACATCTCCGAGATGCGACAGGCCATGCGTGCCGTCCGCGAACTCTGCGATCTGCCCATCGTCGCGCAGATGACGATACTGCCTGACGGTAATACTTCGTTCGGCACAACGCCCGAAGTCTTCACCGCGCGCCTAGACGAATGGGGCGCGGACGTGATCGGCCTCAACTGCGGCGTCGGCCCCGCGATTGTCCTTTCGGCGATTGAAAAAATGCACGCCGTCACGAACAAGAAATTATCCGCGCAACCGAACGCAGGCTTGCCGCGCGATGTGCAGGGGCGACAATTTTATATGTGTTCGCCCGAATACATGGCGAAGTTTTCCAAACGCATTATTCAAGCGGGCGCGAAACTGATCGGCGGCTGTTGCGGCACAACCCCCGCACATATCAAATTAATTTCCGATGCGGTGCGCGCCGCTTCTCCGCGTAAGCAAAAGTCTGCAACGGGCGAACTCGCTTTCGAGCCTGCGCGCGTGCAGGAACTCACTCCGTCAGACATACAAGTCGTGCCGCCCGAAGAGCGCTCGCTTTGGTCAGGTAAAATTGCGCGCGGTGAATTCGTTACCTCCGTCGAAGTGCTGCCGCCAAAAGGCTGCGATGCCGCGAAGACGCTCGAACAAATCAAGCTGCTGAAAGACGCGGGCGTGGACGGCGTTAATATCCCGGACGGGCCTCGCGCGCAAACGCGTATGAGCGCGCAGGCAACAGCAATCCTCGTCGAACGCGAAGTCGGCATCGAAGCCGTGCTGCATTATTGTTGCCGCGACCGCAATCTTCTAGGCATGATGTCCGACCTACTTGGCGCAGCAGCGCTCGGCCTACGCAATTTGCTTCTCATCACAGGCGATCCGCCGAAGATGGGGCCGTACCCGGACGCCACCGCCGTCTTCGACATTGACTCAATCGGCCTCACTAACATGGTCAACAAATTGAATCACGGCTTAGACCTCGGCAACAATCCAATCGGCTGCCCGACTGCTTTCTGTATCGGCGTCGGCGTCAATCCCGGCGCGATCAATTTAGACGAAGAGATCAAACGCTTCGAGTACAAAGTCGAAGCTGGCGCGCAGTATGCCATCACGCAACCGATTTTCGACGCAGATCAAATGCGCGATTTTCTCAAACGCATAGAGCACGTTCGCATTCCCATCATCGCAGGTATCTGGCCGCTCGTTTCTTATCGCAACGCAGAATTTCTGCACAACGAAGTGCCGGGCGTGCGCGTTCCCGCTGGGGTTATGGAACGTATGCGCGTCGCTTCCGAAAAAGGCAAAGAGGCCGGACGCGACGAAGGATTAAAAATCGCACGCGAGCTTTTAACTGACGTGCGCGATTCCATTCAGGGCGCGCAAGTCTCCGCTCCCTTCGGCAACGTCCGCTTCGCGCTTGAAGTCTTCGAGGCGTTAGAGGGATTTGCGACCCCGAAAGAAATCATTGCGCTCGGAACAAGTGCAGATTGACGATCTGGAATTTAGATTCAAACGTGACAGCAACTTCACAGCAACTTTAATTTCACTTTTTGAGAATGTGCCGGAGCGCGCCTTCGAGTTGCGTGTGCTCGAAGACGTAGCCGCTCTCCAGCAGTTTCTGAGGCTGAACGCGTGCGCTTGATAACAGCATCGCATCGGCCATTTCGCCAAACGCTATACGCGCGGCAAAGGCAGGCACGCCGAGAAGCGTCGGACGCCCCAACACACGCCCGAGCGTCTCCGTGAGTTCTGCATTGGTAACGGGATTCGGCGCGACTAGATTAACTGCTCCATTCATGTCATCTGCGCTGATGACTTTATGAATCGCCGCAATCGCATCGTCAATCGCAATCCAACTCATCCATTGTTTGCCGTTGCCTATCTTGCCTCCCGCGCCGAGTTTAAACGGCGTCAATAATTTTGCGAGCGCGCCGCCCTGTGATGAAAGCACAATGCCGAAGCGCAGATGCACGACGCGTATGCCCGCCTTTTCAGCCGCTGCCGTCGCTGCCTCCCACTCACGACACACGCCCGCGAGAAAGCCTTTTCCCGGCGCGCTTTCTTCCGTCAGCACTTCATCGCCGCGATTACCATAAAAGCCAATCGCCGACGCCGACGCCAACACGCGCGGCGGGCGTTCGAGCTTTGCCAGCGTCTCCGCCAGCAAAGTGGTTCCATGCACGCGGCTCTCACGTATGCGCGCTTTCTTTTCGGGCGTCCAGCGTCCTTCGGCAACGCTTTCTCCCGCAAGGTGAATCGCTGCGTCGAATCCTTCAAAAGCATTTTGGTTCGTTACACGGCCTTGTTCTGGATACCACTCAATTTCAGTTGCGGCGTTGCGCGGCGTGTGGCGCACGAGACGCAGCACTTGATTCCCGTTTGTTTCGAGGAAATTAATTAACGCGCTGCCGACAAGCCCCGTCGAACCCGTAACAAGAATTTTCATTTACGACTTTCTGCTAAAAGAAATCTATCCATCTTAACTATCAATATACACGCTCCGCTGGCGTGCGCGTGGCCGGAAAACTTAATGCTTTATTTCCATGCTCATTCAAAACACACGCGCGCCGCTTGCCTTTCGCCGCACAAGTTGTAGAATGGCGCGCATAAATTCTCTGAATGCGAACTGCGCGCAGCGTTTGCCTCTCTACGCTTTTTACTTTCACTGTCTCGCGCGCTCTTCTCAAGTGCTTTAACTTCTTTATAGACGCTTTGCAAAAAACTCACATTGCGCCGCACAGAAGTTAAGCTGTAAAAACTCACGCGCCGGTTCAAACTTGAGCCGCCTCAAACTTCTTGGAGCAGTTCCTCTATGCTGCGCTGTCGTCAAATCATCACAACTCTATGCGTTACGCTCGCGCTCTGCGCCTTCTGCTACGTCGTCGTCCGTTCGCAGTCCAGCATCTTACGACGCGTTACGAACACTGCCGAAGAAAGCATTTCGATCAATCCTTCGCTAAGCGGCGACGGGCGCAGGCTCGCTTTTGAATCCACAGCGGACATTGCAGGCGCGGGTGGCAGCGATGCCTTACGTTTTCTTCGCGCAGATTTGACGGGCAACGCGCAAGTCTTCGCCCAACCCGGCGCGACGCGCGCTCCCGCTCCCGCCATGTCGCAGGATGGATTGTTGATCGCTTTCGCTTCAAAGGACAATCCGCTTGGCACAAACGCGGACGGCAATTCGGAAATCTTTTTCTATGACGGCGCGAGTTTGCGCCAACTCACCGATACTTTGCCCGACGATACAACAACGCGCACACGCGACGGTAATTTTCAACCATCAATCTCCGATGACGGGCGCTTCATCGCTTTCTCATCGAACCGCAATCTCGTTACGCGCGCTAACGCCGATGCCAATTTTGAAATCTTTCTTTACGAAACTACGACCGGCGCATTCACACAGCTTACAAACACACGCAACACCATTGGCGCAATTGACGCTAAAATCAGCGGCGACAGTTCGCACATCGCTTTCATTAACGATGCGAGCACGGACGGCGGCGCGACACAACGCGACATTATTCTGCAAGAGCGCGAAGGCAACACGCAACGCGTCATCACGAGCGCCGCAACTAATCTCGTATTCACCAATGGGCGCGCCATCAGCGACGACGGCACGCGAGTAGTTTATGCCGCCGATACAAACGCTAATCGTAGCCAAGTATTTCTTTATGACGCGCGCGACAATTCAACGCGTCAGATTACTTCGCTCACGGCACGCGTAGACGACGTACCGCTTCATCCGACGATTAGCGGCAACGGTTCGCGCATCGCTTTCGCCACACGACGCAACGTTAACGGCGGCAACACGGACGCCAGCATCGAAGTCTATGTTTACGATGTACCATCCAATCAATTCGTCCGCGTCACGAATGCTCCGGCGGCGGCTTCTGGTTTTGACGGCACATCGAGCACCGCGCGCAGGCTCACGGAAATCGTTTCGTCTTTGAACGACGACGGCTCAAGCGTCTCCTTTAATTTTCCGCGGGTTTTATCCGGCGCAGTTTCAAATACAATCTTTGCCAACAACTCCGAAATTTATCTAGCTTCGATTCAAACGCCGCTTCCTTTGCCCGCACCCTCGCCGACACCAAAACCATCCCCAACGCCCGCGCCTTCGCCAACGCCGGTTTTCGGCGCGCTTTCGGTTGTCAACGGCGCATCCTTTGGCACAGAACCGTCAAACATCAAAGCGATTGCGCCCGATAGTATCGCCATCGCGTTCGGACGTAATCTCTCGGACACGACCGCGCAAACGGACAGACAACCTGACGGCAGCTTTCCGCAAACCTTCGGCGGTACAACGCTCACCGTCAACAATCGCGCAGTGCAGCTTCTCTTCGTCTCGCCGACGCAAATCAACTTTATCGTTCCAGCACAGACAGAACTCGGCACGGCGCAAATCGTCGCCACCGCTTCAACGAACGTGCAATCGCGGGGCAGCATAACGATCCTGCGCGCAGCGGTCGGCATCTTCACACAAAGCGAGGATGGGCGCGGCGAAGCCGTTGCGCTCGATGCAGATTCAATGATGCGCAGTCCCTTTGATCCAACGAATGGAACGCGGCGCATCGTAATTTTCACGACCGGACTGCGCAATGCGACGCAAGTCAACGTCACTATCGGTAATCGCTCCGTCACAGTGGAACGCTTTACCGCTTCGTCAAACATGCCGGGCATAGATGAAGTGCAAATCTTACTGCCCGCCGATCTTCGTGCGGGATCGCAGAATCTAGTGGTGCAGGCAGATGATCGGGACAGCAACAGAGCGCAGATTACCATCGGCGGCAACGCAACATCGCAAACGCCCGTCGTCATCAGCGAATTCCGCACGCGCGGGATAAATGGCGCGAGCGACGAATTCATAGAGCTTTACAACAATACGGATGGCTCGATTGATATTAGCGGCTGGAAAATCAAAGGCTCAAATAATTCTGGCAGTTCTATCACGACGCGTCTGACGATCAACGCTCACACGGCGATTCCTGCGCGCGGACATTTCCTTGCGACCAACTCCGCATCCAACGGCGGTTACGGCGGCACGGTGGCAGGCAATCAAACTTTCGGCGTCGGCGTGGCGGACGACGGCGGCATTGCCTTGACCATGCCGGACGACGTAATAATCGATCAAGTCGGTTTAAGCAACGGCTCTGCTTTCAAAGAAGGCACGACGCTTCCGCCGCTCACAACTAATATCAATCAAAGTTACGAACGCAAACCCGGCGGCGCAAACGGCAGCACACAGGACACAAACGACAACGCGAGCGATTTTCAATTGCGCACACCGAGCGATCCGCAGAACCTGAGCAGCGCGCCAACACCCATGCCAACGGCTACACCGAGTCCATCCCCAAGTCCATCGCCGTCTCCAGCGCCACTACCGACACCAACGCCATCGCCATCTCCGTCGCCCACGACGCCGTCCGCACTCGTCATCAGCCAGATTTACGGCGGCGGCGGAAATACCGGCGCGCCTTTGCGCTGCGACTTCGTAGAGATTTTTAATCGTGGCACTGCCACAATCGACTTTGCCGCCACTTCTTTCTCGTTGCAATACGCGAGCGCGACAGGCAATTTCGGTTCGTCCGCTGTTTCTAACAAATTCGATTTGACGGCAGGCACAATTGCGCCCGGTCAATATTATCTAGTGCAGGGAGCGTGCGGCGCGACAGGCAACGATCTTCCGGCAGCAGACGCCGTCAGCAGTTTAAGCCTCGCCCAGACCGCAGGCAAAGTCGCGCTTGTCGCGGGCACCACGCCGCTTCCGGCTGTGCCATGTCCGACCGACGCGAGCATCGCGGACTTCGTCGGTTACGGCACGACCGCCACTTGTTTCGAGGGCACTAGCCCTGCCCCCGCGCCGAGCAGCACAACCGCCGACATGAGAAACACAGGCGGCTGCACCGACACACACCACAACGCCGCAGACTTTACAATCGCCGCGCCCGCGCCGCGCAACACTTCATCGGCATTGAATTCATGCGACGGCGCTCCATCGCCGACGCCGACACCAAGTCCGTCTCCGACACCAACTCCGAGTCCATCTCCAAGCCCGACTCCTTCTCCGAGTCCCACACCATCGCCATCGCCGAGTCCGACTCCCGCGCCATCGCCGACTATATCGAGCGTGACGCTAACGCCAGCCGTTGCGGCGATCAATCGCGGCGCGACGCAGCAGTTCACAGCGCAGGCCTTCGACGCAAACAATAATCCTGTCGCGGGCGCAACCTTCACTTATGTGTCGGGCAACGTGGCTATCGCCACCATTGACGCCAACGGTCTTGCGACAGGCGTAGGCATCGGCACGTTGACGATTACTGCGACAACATCGGACGGCGCGGGCGGCACTGTTTCCGGCACCGCGCAATTAGCGGTGCAAGTACCGCTCGTCATTAACGAAATTTTTGCAGACGTACCAACAGATAATTCTTCAACCAATGTTATCGAAGGCGATGCTAACCGCGACGGTGTACGCGACGCAGACGATGATGAGTTTGTCGAACTGCTCAACAACTCGAACGCGCTCCTCGATCTGTCCGGCGTCCGTATCACTGACGCGACGAATGCCGCCACTTCGCGCTTTATGTTCCCGCAAGGCACAACGCTCGCTGCCGGACGCGCCGTTATCGTCTTCGGCGGCGCGCAGGCGACGACATTCAATGCGAACGATCCGGCTTTTGGCGGCGCGCTCGTGCTCTTTGTGCCCGGCACAGGCACGCTCGGCTTGAACGATGCAGGCGACACAGTCACAGTCAAACTCGCCGTCGGCGGCGCAGACGTGACGATTGCCACAGTCACTTACGGCGGCACAGGGAATCCCGTGCCCGCGCCGTCCAATCAATCGTTGACGCGCTCGCCCGATGCTGAAAGCGGAACATCAGGCGGCAATTTCGTGGCGCAGACAGCGGCGACAAACGCAGCCGGGCGCATTTTCTCACCCGGCACACGCGCCGACGGCACGCCCTTCGGCTCGCAAGCCCTTACGCGTATCGAAATTGTGCCCGCACAAGCTTCGATCAATACAGGCGCGACGCAATCGTTCAGCGCACGCGCCTTCAGCAACGCGAGCGGAATTGAAGTCGAAATTCCGAATGTCTCCTTCATCTTCGATTCGAGCGATACAACGGTTGCGATAGTCAATCCTTCGACAGGCACAATGACCAATGCGACCGCCGGGATCAAGGCTGGCACAACGACGATTCGCGCACGCGCAGGAGGCCAACAAGCCAACGCCACGCTGACGGTTAACTCCATCGTCGCAAGCATTGATCTTCAACCTGACACGGCCTCGATTACCGTCGGCGCTTCGCAAACTTTCACCGCCACTGCGCGCGATGCCAACAACAATGTCATCACGGGTCTTACTTTCTCCTTCTCCTTGCGTAGCGCATCGCCCGCAAACACTGCGACAATCACCGTGACAACGGCCAACACAGTCACAGTGCGCGGCGACAATGCAGGCTCCGTTTCCGTCGTCGCAAACTATACGCAGCCCGGCGGCGCAACGTTTGAAGATGTTTCCACATTGACCATCAACGCAGCTATCCCAACCTCGTCCATTTCCATCAATGATGCGACGATCATGGAGGGCAACGCGGGCACGGTTAATGCCGTCTTCACCGTCACGCTTTCCAATGCAAGCGATCAGACCGTGACGGTAGACTACGCAACCGCCGATGATAGCGCAACGGCAAGTACAGCGGGGACGAACGCGGTAACGGGTGACTACGAAGCGGCCAACGGAACGTTGACGTTTAATCCCGGCGACACCGTCAAGACAATCTCTGTGGTGATTAACGGTGACACGCTGGTCGAGCCTTACGAAACTTTCCACGTCAATCTCAATGCTCCGTCCAACGCGACAATCGCAGATAATCAGGGCGTGTGTACGATTGCGAATGACGACGCGGCGAAGCTTGTCATTAGCCAAGTGTACGGCGGCGGAAATAATTCTGGAGCTACTTTCCAGAACGACTTTGTCGAGTTGTTCAATAAGGGAAATACCACCGTTAATTTCGCCGTCACCAATTACTCTGTGCAGTATGCTTCGGCGGCAGGCAGTTTCACGGCGGCGAACAAATTAGACTTAACGGCGGGCACGATTGAGCCGGGACAATATTTTCTCATCAAGTTGTCGGGAGGAACAACGAACGGCGCGGCGCTTCCGGCTGCCGATGCAAACGGCACAATCAACTTGTCTGCAACCGCTGGAAAAGTGGCCTTAGCGGAAGGAACTATGCTGCTTGGCGGTAGCGGCTGCCCGATTGCTTCTACGGTCGCAGACTTTATCGGCTACGGTTCGGCTAACTGCGCAGAAGGCAATCATCCGACTGCCACGTTGAGCGCGACAAAAGCTGCGCGCAGAACAAACGGCTGCACGGATACGAACGACAACGCCGCAGACTTTACAGTTGATGCCCCGCCCAACGCACCGCGTAATTCAGCGACGACAAAGACGCCGTGTCCGTAAAAAAAACCGCCTGCCGCAAAACTATTGACGGTTAGAGGGCAGCGGGCATACTAAGCGGCGATGGACGAGCACGAGCGGAGGAATCGCGGAAAAGAGTACGCCGTGAAGCGTTGCGCGAGACGGCTAACGACGCATGATGCTGCGCTTGCGTGGCGCTGCGGGTTTTTTTGCCGCCCGCAAATTTCTATGCTTATGTTCGAGGCGGTAGGTCAGCGATTCGTGATGCTTGAATCCAAGCAGGCGCGCCGCGCGCGTGACCATACCCTTCGCTTCTTCTAAGGCCAACTCGATAAAGCGTTCCTCGTAAAGGCGCACTTCTTCC